>R19__coassemble_12835_pt1 | contig 2108 bp, 3 predicted proteins | sample R19__metabat2_high_PE_006 | metagenome-assembled genome bin R19 | reverse complement strand
CGTGGGGCCCCGATCCATCGGAGCCCCACAACACTTTCATTCTATCGCAATCGTTCTTCCAATTCAAGCAAAATCTTCCCGCCTCCGCCCGATTCTCTGTATTGCACAATTTTGACCCTCGAAATTTGTTCACTCTGTCAATTGTTTTTCAATACCGGATCTGCTATTATAATGCCAGAACAAAGATTTACATAGAAAGAATCTAAAGCTACTGGAGGAACCTTCCGATGAAATGAATCGGAGCCTTATATCATGAGTGTATAAGGCGGAGAAAAGGATCTCAAATAAAACAGAATAGAGAGGTTATTCAAAGATGTTAGATATTAAGCACTTTGAGAAGTGACTCGGAATCGTTTCGGTGGAATGAGACGATTTGGAGTCACTTCTTTTTTATATTACAGAACAAATAGACGTAATCAAATTGTCACGATATACATTACATAATATTATATGCATAATAGTTAGGCGAAACGCGGCAAAGCGGACTTGCATCGAGTCGGATACTGTGATAAAATAACCTCGATAGCAGAGAACGAGGTTCGGAATATGGAACTGACGGCAGAAGAAAAACTGGAAAGAGTAAAGGATTTTCGCCCGATCGATGATGTCTTCTTTGAGGTGCTGGCTTCAAAGAAGGAGGTCTGTCAGGAAATGCTACAGACGATCCTGGAGGATCCGGGGCTGACTGTGGAGGACGTGATCGTCCAGAGCAGCGTGAGGAATCTTTACGGCCGCTCGGTTCGGCTCGATGCGCTCTGTACGCTGGGGGACGGGAGCCGGGTGAACATTGAGGTGCAGCGCTCGGATAATGACGACCATCTGAAGCGTGCCCGCTTCAACGCGGCGAGCATCACCGTGAAGGAATCCCAGGCCGGAGACGATTACAGCAAGATCCCGGAAGTGATCGTGGTCTATATTTCGGAGTTCGATTTCCTCAAGGAAGGAAAAACGATCTACCATATCGACAAGGTCATCCGCGAGACCGGTTCGGTCATTGATGACGGTCTGCATGAAGTGTTCGTCAACACGGTTGTCGACGACGGCTCAGATATCGCGGATCTGATGAGCTGCTTTACCAAGCGTATGGTCGATAATCCGAAATTTCCGATCTTTTCCAACGAAATGAAGTATCTGAAAGAAAGCGAAGGAGGTGCAGGTTCTGTGTGTCAGGTAATGCAAAAATATGAAGAAGCAGCTAGGCAGCAGGGAATGCAGCAAGGAATGCAGCAAGGCATGCAGCAGGAAAAATACAACAATGCCCGCGCCATGCTTCGGGAAGGACTTTCCCTCGACATGGTCTCCCGCTGCATCGGACTTCCGGTGGCAGAACTGAAAGAGCTGAATGTGCCGAGACAATGACGGGCAGGCATAATCGGAGAAGAAAGCAATAGAACCAACAAGGGAGACGCCCTCAAAAGTGCGTCTCCCGATTTTTATCCTGCGTAATTTCTTAACATAATCTACTTAACGCAATCACACATCCCCGCCGCCTCTCCGTAACTTCCTCCCCAAACCATTACAAAAGAAAGTCACAACCCCCCGAAAATTTTTGACCAAAGTCCAAAGAATTGGACACTGAACCTGCTACACTATAAGCACTTCCGGAACCACACCAACACGATCTGCTTATAGGAGGCATTTATGACCCGCATTCTTTTCGACACGCTTCTCTCGTACCTCTCCGGCAAATACCGTCTCCGCGCCTGCCCCGTCCGCAGCAACCTCCCGCACCTGGAAGTAGGGAGGCGGTATTGATGAAACCTTCTCCCGTTTCCTCCAACCCCGCGCCTCAGCCGTCCCCGTACGTCTCCAAGCACACGGTCTCCGCCCTGCAGCGCCGGCAGTGGGAGGAGCAGCTCCTGGGGCACCGGGTGAGCCGCCAGCGCGCCCGGCAGGAGCCTCTGTCCCGCCCCTGAGCTCCGGAGGAGCTGCACAAGGAAACCTGACCCTGTCGCTTCCCAAGCGACCTCCCTCTGCTCTCCCCGTGCTATTCTTTCCACATCCAAAGAAAGGAGCACCCCCATGCCTGACGAAATCCGCTACAGCCTCGCCGTGCAGGACGAGCATGACGCTTACCGCGCCGGCGCCCTTTCCCCGATCCTCGCCGA
>R19__coassemble_10648_pt1 | contig 2377 bp, 3 predicted proteins | sample R19__metabat2_high_PE_006 | metagenome-assembled genome bin R19 | reverse complement strand
TCATAGTGCTCCATCAACTGCTGTTTGTCGATCGCAGGCAGATCTGCCGGACGACAGGTACGCAGGCTCCCGGGTCAGCCCGGTTTGCCGCCAGATCTCACGGTAATAGGCGGAATGGTCCCAGCAATGCAGCAGCAGCCGGTGCAGCCGCTTTTCCTGCAGGGCTTTGGCATGGCGGGGATCGTCATATATGAAATGAGGAAAACGGTAAAGCTCCCACAGTACGCGTGCCCTGTTCATGTCCGTTTCCCTCCTTCTCTTATTCTCCCAGGCGGATCGTCCAGCCGTGAGTATAGTCCTGGCGGTGATAGTAAGTCACCGTCTTTTCCGTCTTGTTGCAGACCATCGTCCACTCGGTGGCCTCGCCGTCGTACCAGTGGGACTTGTCCACGCTCTGCATGGCAGCCTGTACGCCGTTTTCGTCCATGACAGGCGTATCGGCCAGCTGCTGCGTCAGGATCTCGTACCGGGTCACGGACTGGGCCGTGCCGGTGCCATGCTCTGCACAGTCGGCAATGACGAAATTCGTCAGCGCCGGTGTTTCCGTCACCAGCATTTCTCCGTTGATATATTCCACGGCTACGCTGCGCCCGTCAGCGTCGGACAGAGCAAAATGCACGCTCATACCGAAGGATGCGTGAAAGTCATACTGTTCCAGCAGGGCCAGCGCTTCGTCCACATTTGCCGCCTTGTTCAGCAGCAGGCGGATCAGCGTCGTAGTGGTCAGATCCGGGCGGCTGCTCTGCTGGTCAATCGCTTTTATACCCTGAATGTAAAGCACAGCCGCGCACAGGCCGCATTCATTCATGCCGTCCAGCCCGGCATACAGCGCAGCCAGATTCAGCGCAGAATCCGGCAGCGCCTTGGCGACAGACAGAAAATCCAGATTCACTGTGGAGACGGAGGCATATCCGGTTGCCGGATGATTTTCGACGATCAGCGTTTCACAGCTGTACCAGTCAAAATTGCGCCCAAACAGCGCGTCGCCGTCCGGTGCGGAAACACTCAGGGAAGAGCAGCCGAACCCGGGGAGATCCAACTGCAGATCATGCTGCCCGAAGAGCAGCTTCTTCCCAAGAAAGGTGACAACACCCGTGTCGCTTTCCGCACCGCCCTGAGCCAGAAAGTCTTCCAGCCAGTCTTCTCCGTCCAACCGAACGACGGAGAATCCCTTTTCCAGCTGCACGGTCTCGTGCGTGGGGACGATCTCCGTCACGCCTTCGGCCAGCGCGGGGGCAGACAGCAGCAAGGTCATCAGCAGGATACCGGTCAGCAGGAGAGACAGACCCGTTAACAGCCGTTTATTCGGCATAGCGGATCATGAACAGAAGGTTGCCCCAGTAATCCAGCGGCTGATTGTTTGCCACATCGGCGCGAAATTCGGGCGTATCCTCAATGTAGCCCACCTTCACCATCATGAGAGGAATCTCGGCGTCTTCATAGAACAGGATGATGCGGTTGGGGGCACAATAATACAGCTCTCCGGCCTTTTCACTCTCCACCAGCTGCTGGTCTCCGTCGGGAATGCTGTAACGGCTGGGGATGTCATAGAACTGGAAGTATTCCCAACCGTCATAGTCCTTGATATCATAGCTGGGCAGATTGCGGCCGCTTTCGGTCACATTGCGGTACAGCTCGGCGCCGGTGTCGGTGTCATACATATGGAGGATATATTCGTCGCTGTCGTTGCCGAAGCGCACGGCTACATCCCCCAGAATGGCAGGCTCCTCTGCTTCTTCCGCTTTTTCCGCGTAGGCGGCGGTCAGGCAGAGCAGGACGGAAAGGGCGAGCAGAACGGAAATAAGTTTTTTCATGGATAGACCTCCTTCATATCATTCACGCGCCAGCAGGCGCGCGGGTTCTATTTTACGGATCCTTCCGGAGCAGGCCGCGGCAGACAGCAGGAACAGAACAGTGACCAGCAGCCCCGGCAGGATGAAGCCGATGAAGCTGAACCTTGAGGCAAAACTGCCGATGCCGAACAGAGACAGGATCGCCGCAATGACGCGATCCCCGGCTGCGCAGCACAGCAGCGTACCCAGCAGCGCACCGGGCAGCACAGCCACGCCAAAGCGCAGCGCAAAGCTGCAGCGCAGGCTTCCGGCAGACAGACCGACCGTGCGCAGAACAGCCATATCCTCCTCTTCCCGGCGGATGAGCCGCGAGGCTGTCAGAGAAACGGACACCAGCACCAGAATCGCCAGAATGGCGGCCATTGCCGCCGTCAGCAGATGCATGGCATTTACAATGCCGTCAAGGCCGGACCAGCTGTTGGTGTGGATCTCGGCTGTGGTCTTGTAGCGGTCCTGCAGATCGCGCAGAATGGCCTCGTTATCGTTGTTCCCGGATAGAATGTAGTGATGGCACCAGATATATG
>R19__coassemble_7741_pt1 | contig 2925 bp, 3 predicted proteins | sample R19__metabat2_high_PE_006 | metagenome-assembled genome bin R19 | reverse complement strand
TCCTGCAGCAGAGCGAGCCGGACGATTACGTCATCGCGACCGGCGTGCAGCACACGGTGCGCGAGTTCACGACCCTTGCCTTTGCGCACGACGGCATCGAGCTCGAGTGGCGCGGCAGCGGCATGGAGGAGAAGGGCTATGACAGGAAGACGGGCAAAATGCTCGTCTGCGTCAACCCGCAGTGGTTCCGCCCGACGGACGTCGTGAACCTCTGGGGCGACCCGACCAAGGCCAAGACGAAGCTCGGCTGGAACCCGCAGACCACGTCCTACGAGCAGCTCTGCGCGCTCATGGCGGAGCATGATCTCCTCCTCGCGAAGAAGGAGGCCGGCCTCGCATGAAGAAGGCGCTCATTACCGGCTCCGAGGGCTTCATCGGGCAGCATCTCGCCCGCGAGATGGAGGCGAACGGCTATGAGGTCGTCCGCTGCAGCAAGGACGGGGGCGAGGGCTACGTCGCCATGAACATCCTCGACGCCGCGCAGGTGCTCTCCGTGATCCGGGAGCAGCAGCCGGACGTGCTCATCAACATGGCCGGCCAGGCCAACGTCGCCCTCTCGTGGAAGATCCCGGCGCTGACGGTCTCCCTCAACGTCAACGGCCTTGTCAATATTCTCGAGGCCGTGCGGCAGGTGAAGCCGGAGATGCGCGTCGTCGCGGTCGGCTCCTCGGACGAATACGGCTCTCTCGAGGGCCGCGGCGTGAATGTGACGGAGGACATCCCCATTCATCCCATGACGCCCTACGCCGTCTCCAAGGTAGCGCAGGAGAATCTGGCGCAGGCCTATGTGCGGGCCTATCATCTGAACGTCTGCATGATCCGCTGCTTCAATCTCGGCGGCTCCCTGCAGCCGAAGGGCTACATGGTCTCCGATTTTGCCTCCGGCATTGCGGAGGTCGAGGCGGGGAAGAAGGAATTCCTCTCCGTCGGCAACCTGGACTCCGCGCGCGACTTTACGCACGTCAGGGACGCCGCCCGCGCCTGCCGCCTCATCGCCGAGAAGGGCCGGGTGGGCGAGATCTACAATGTCTCCTCCGGCGTCACGTATACGGCGCGCGAGATCCTCGACCGGCTCCTCGCACTTGCCTCCTGCCCCGTCGAGGTCCGGCAGGACCCCGCCCGCATGCGCCCGAGCGACACGCCCGTCGTCTGCGGCAACCATGACAAGCTCACGCGGGACACGGGCTACGTCCCCGCGCTTTCCGTCGACGCCATGCTCTCCGACGCTCTGGAATACTGGAGAGGGCAGGTCGGCTGACCGAAAGCGCCATTCACAGATCACAGAAAGAAGAGAGGAAACGGAAATGGAAACCAACGGAATCGATATTGAGCAGATCATGCAGGAGATCCGGGAAGAGGCGAAACGGATCGAATATACGGAGCCGATCGCCTTTGAACAGGTTCGCGTACCGCAGACGGCCCGATTGAAGCAATATCTTCCTTATCTGCAGAATGCGATCATCTCCTATTATCGTCCTCTGGAAGGCAATATCGTCAAACGTTTTTTGAAAAAAGTCATCCGGAAGCTCCTCAAATTCCTGGTTGAGCCGATCACTATAGAGGTCAACAGCTATTGCGCGCAGAATGCGGCACAGCTGACGATTATGAGCGAACTGCTGGAGGCACAGGAGAAAGAGATCACTGTGCTCCGGAACCGGATTACGATACTGGAGGCAGAGCGCGCCGCGCAGAGCTCCGAAGCCGAGAGGGCGGAAAAGTGAAGATCTATCAGCTGACGCCTGCTCTGGTGCCGGGAGACGCAACCGGGAATGATCTAATGGCGCTCCGGAAAAAGCTTTCCTCGATGGGGCTTTCGTCGGAGGTCTATGTTCTCGCCATGTCCGACCGAATGCCGAAGGGGAGCGCAGGGCTTTTTGACAAAATGCCGGAGCCGCAGCCGGAGGATATTGTGATCTACCATTTCTGCATCGGCAGCCGCATGACGGAAAAGGTCATGTCCTATCGCTGCAGAAAGATCATGATCTATCACAATGTGACGCCGCCGGCCTTTCTGGAGCCTTACAACCCTGCCCTGGCCGAGGACTGCCGGGAAGGCCTGCGGCAGGTGGAGAGCCTGAAGGATACCTTCGACTATGTCCTGGCCGACTCGGAGTTCAACCGGCAGGATCTGCTGCGCGCGGGCTATACCTGCCCCATCGACGTTCTGCCGATCCTGGTGCCCTTTGAGGATTACCGGCAGCAGCCGGACCCGGAGATCCTGGAAAAATACAGCGACGGCATGACGAACATCCTCTTCGTCGGCCGCGTTGCGCCGAATAAGAAGCATGAGAACATCATCCGCGCCTTTGACTGCTATCAGAAGAACTTCAACCCGAACTCCCGCCTGATCCTGGTCGGCAATGACGGCGGAATGGAAGCCTACAAGGCCCGTCTGCTCCAATATATCTCCATTCTGGGGACAAAAAATGTGCTCTTCCCCGGGCACATCTCCTTTCCGCAGATCCTGGGCTTTTATCGCGCTGCCGACGTGTTCCTCTGCATGAGCGAGCACGAGGGCTTCTGCGTCCCGCTGATCGAGTCCATGCTGTTCGACCTGCCGATCGTTGCGCTGGATGCATGCGCCGTTCCTTATACGCTGGGGAATGCGGGGATCCATTTGAAAGATACCTCCCCTGAGGTGGCGGCAGCGGCGATCCATCGTTTGACGACGGACCAAAAGCTCAAAGAAGCTCTCATAAAAAATCAGCGGGCGCAATTGGAGAGCTTTTCGTATGATTGCGTTTCTCGCCTTTTCGAAGAATATTTAAATGATTTTTTAAAGAAATAAATGGAACGGAATACGGAACAGGAAGCTCTCACTGCTTTGCAGGTTATGAGAGACACAGCGGAAAACAGAGCCTATCGGCCGCTGTCTTCTCATAGGAAAGCTTATATTGCACGAATCATACTTTTTGTAAAGAAAGT
>R19__coassemble_6507_pt1 | contig 3256 bp, 5 predicted proteins | sample R19__metabat2_high_PE_006 | metagenome-assembled genome bin R19 | reverse complement strand
TAAGTTGATCCTTGGGGAAGAGATCTTCCCGATACAGGGGCTGTAATTTTTACGGATTTTCCTTCTCCGTCTCCACCCGAACGCTCTCCCCGTCGCTTCGGCACACGATCTCCCCGCACTCGTCCGTCCGGTAGACGGCGGCGCCGAGGGACTCGTAGCGTGCGAGGATATTCTCGTGCGGGTGGCCGTAGGTGTTCTCGCCGACGCTGACGACGGCGATCTCCGGGGAGGCGGCAGCCACAAAGTCCTTGCCGCTGGAGGTGCCGCTGCCGTGGTGCCCCACGCGGAGGACCTGGCAGGAGACGTCTGCGCCCGAGGCGAGGATCGCGTCCTCTTCCTCCGTCTCGGCATCGGCCATGAACAGGAAGGCCGTCTCCCCGTAATCGAGGCGCAGGACGAGAGAGCAGTTGTTGAGATTCTCCGCGTCCAACGTCACCGGGCCGAGGACGGTCACCTCGGCCGAGCCGAGCATGAACCGGTCGCCCGCCGCGGGTATGACGAGAGGCACGCTCCCCTCCTCGAGATACTTGAGGAAGCTCTGGCAAGCCTTCGTGCCGTAATCCGTCACGGACATGTAGGCGATGCCGCACTCCGCGGCATTCAGCGCGGCGGAAAGGCCGCCGACATGATCCTCATGCGGATGCGTGCACACCATGACGTCGATCTTTTCCACGCCGTGCTCCTTGAGCCAGGCGTAGATGAACTGCGAGTCGGCCACGTTTCCCCCGTCGATGAGCATCGTCTGCCCCTCGCAGAACACGACGGTCGCGTCCGCCTCGCCCACGTCCAGAAAATGCACCTCCAGCCCCGCCTCCTCGGCAAACGCCGGGATGGGCGAGGCGAAGAGAAGGAGCAGGAGAAGCAGGGCTATGAACTTTTTCCCGAACGAGCGCACACCGGCCTCCTGTTCTGTCCCTTACTCGTCCCCGAACAGAATATCCGCAATCTCCAGCTCGTCGACCCAGACGGGGTCGGTCTTGCCCCTCCCCGTCATCTCCGCCCCGCAGCCAGGGCATTCGGAATACGCCCGGTCGGCGCGGAAGCCGCAGGAAGAGCATTCGTATTCATCCGCGCCGAAGAAATGCTCGTGGCGCGTCCAGTGGGGGCTGCTGTTTCTTCTCTTCATTCTATTCCCCTCACACGTCCACCAGCAGGATCCCGATCTCGATCTTTGTAAAGCTGCCCTTTTTCTCGATATGCTTGACCTTCGCCGCAAGGATCTTGCCGGCGTCGAGGAGGCGGGCAAAGACGATGTTGTCCTTTTCGGGGACGTAGCCGAGTTTCCGGCCCTTGGGGTCCAGGAGGAGGATCGCGTTGTCGTCGAATTTGTTCTTTTCCCGCTGCAGCGTGAGCCGGTCTCCGATCTGTAGCTCGGCCAGAACGGAAGGGTCCTTGAGATGCGTCGTTCCGGCGATGTAGGAATCAAAAAGGTCGATCTCCCGGATCAGCGGCTTGATGAGATCCGTCAGGCCGTTCTGCTCGATATAGGGGACGAGGTCGTCCTGCCGCAGGGTCAGCGATTCGTTTGCCATACTCTTCTCCTCAGACCTGCAGGCCGTCCAGGAGCTTCTGAAGCTCCGCATGATAGCGGCGGTAGTCCTCCAGCTCCTTCTCCAGCGCCTGCTTCTTCTCCTCCACGGCGAACGCGTCCGCGAGGAGCTCGCGGTAAGTATACGGCTCCGTGGTGAGGATGGTTTGGATCTCCTCTTCCAGGGCCTCGGTCTTGCCGGCGATGTCCTCGATCACGAGCTCGAGCTGCTGCCCGCCGAGTTCGTCGAGCTTCTTGCGGATCAGCACTTCCAGCTCCTGCAGGCGTTGGAGCTGATTGCCGCGGTACGCCGTCAGGACCTCCTGAAAGAGCTGCATCAGCTCCGGGTCCTGCCGGGTCAGCGGGCTGATGTCCGGGTGCAGCAGCTTCGCCAGGCGGCGGTAGATCCGCTTGACCTGCTCCGCCTGATAGTCGCTGATCGGCACGGCGCCCTTGGCGGCCGAATTGCGGGCGAGCATATCCTGCAGCTCGGCATAATAGGAAGCCATGTGGACGTCCAGATAAGCCTGCAGCGCCGCGGGGTCGGCCGCCTCGCCGCGGTTCTTCGCCTGCTGGCAGAAGGCGATCGCCTTGCGCAGGGCGATGCACTCCAGCTTCTCACGGAACACGGCCGTGACCGCCTCGCCGAACTCGCGGATATATTCCAGCTGCGCCGCCGAGGCTTCCTTCTCCAGCCGGTCGCGCCGGAGGAGCAGCTCCTCATACTGCGCGTAGTCTCCGTCGGTAATGCGCACGATCTCCATCAGATCACCTCGAAATCATAAAGTTCCCCGTTGATCGAGACCAGATATTGCCCGCCGATCTCGGCTTTGGAGAAGAAGCCGTCACAGTCGCGGAAATACCGGCCGTTGAAAAAGATGCTGAACTCCCCGTCTTCCTCCTCGGCGCGGATCTCGTACGCCTGCCCGTTGTACCGGAAGCGGACCGTGACCGGGGAGCGCAGCAGGTAATAGAGGTCAAAGAGGTCAAAATCGTCCTCGTCGAACTCCGTCAGCTGATAGAGGTCCCGGATCAGGCCCTTCATGATGCTGAGGTTGCCGAAGAAGGCGTCGTAGGAGATCCTCTGGGCGAGGAAATCCTTGGCCTTCCAATAGAGGTCCTCGGCCTCCTCGGTCTCTCCCTCCTCGGTGCGGATCCGCGCAAGGCGCGTATAGATCTCCGGCAGCGGCTCGTTCAGATACTGCACGCGCGCTACCTTGGGATAAAGCTCCTCGATGATCTCCTTGTATTTGGCGGGATCCTTCTCGACGGCATAGCCGTTTTTGTACATGTCCGCGAGCTTGTAGGCCGCCGTGATGCTGCCGGACTCTTTGCCGAGAGAATAATAGTGGAACGCCTTCTCGTAGTCCGGCTCACCGGTCCGCCCGTAATAGAAGATATAGCCGAGGCAGATGTAAGCGTCCGGGAGCTTGTACTCCGCGGCCATCTCGTAGTATTTCTGCGCCAGGCGGAAGTTCTCGGCGCCGTAATAATATCCGCCGAGGTCCAGCATGTCGTTCGGGTCGTGCTTCTTGTCGATCAGGAACTCCATCGCCTCCGTGAAGAGAAAGATGTCGTCCTCCGTGGGCTGTTCGATGCGGTAAAAGCTTCTTTTGATGCGCTCCGCTTCCGAAATTGTCATTTTATCCCGCCTCCTTTTGGGCTTCTGAGCCGCTTGAATGCAAAAGTGAAGGTAAGGTAAAACCATTACCTCACATTAAACTTGGA
>R19__coassemble_5382_pt1 | contig 3696 bp, 4 predicted proteins | sample R19__metabat2_high_PE_006 | metagenome-assembled genome bin R19 | reverse complement strand
CTTTTTGTTTTATTTCCGGTTTTTCCTGTAGATGGCCCAAAGCCCCTTCAAAAGGAGATCGTCGTCGCAGACGATCTCGTGCGTACAGCACGGAACAACGGCAGGAGCCAGCCCGCCCGTAGCGATGATCCTGCACGGTTCGCCGATCTCCCGCTCCATCCGGTCGATCATTCCGTCGATCATGGAGGCCGTTCCGAGGACGGCGCCGGAGCGCATGCAGTCTACCGTATTGGTGCCGATCGCCTTATCGGGGCGCGTAATATAGATATCCGGCAGGAGGCTCGTCCCCGAAGCAAGCGCGGCAAGGCTCAGCTTGACGCCCGGAATGATCGCGCCGCCGAGGAAGGCGCGGTTTTTGTCGACGGCTGTGATCGTCGTCGCCGTTCCCATATCGATCACGATCGCCGGAACTCCGTAAAATGCGATCGCCGCAACGCCTCCAACGACGAGATCCGCCCCCAGCGTCCCCGGGTCGTCGATCTTGACGTTCATTCCGGTTTTGACGCCCGGCCCTACGATCATGCATTCGGATCGGATGACCTTCTGCACGGCCTGTGACAGGTATCCCGTCACGGGAGGAACAACGGAGGAAAGGATCGCCCCTTCAAAATCCTCGGGAGATACGCCCATATAAGAAAGCATATCCAGGATCTTGATCGCGTACTCCGCGCTCGTTGCGCTGATCTCCGTCCGCATGCGGACGGTATTTCGGATCTTTCCGTCATTTTCAATGCATCCGATGACGATATTGGTATTGCCTACGTCAAACGCTAATATCATAGATCTTCTCCAAGCCTTAAAATCAGCTGCGCATATTTTTCGCCGTGCGGATCAGCCGGACGATCACCGGCGAGAGGACGACATTCACGGCCATCTCGACGAGGAAATTCACGCCGACGAATCCGACGATCATATAGGTTCCTACATTTTCAAATCCCGCAGCAGCCCCCCAGGCTGCGACCGTCTCGATAAAAAAGAGCCGGCAGCCGATCAGAAATACGCCCGTATTGATTACGGGGCAGACAACAGCCGCGGCGGCAGTAGCCACAGTGGCATTTTTCTTTTCGATCAGGCGATAGATACATCCTGCGCCGAGTCCGGCCAGTGCGCCCTTTGCGAGGCAGGTAACGACCGTTCCCGGAACCGAGATGGCAAGAAACGCCGCTGCATCTCCGGAGAGGATCACGACAGCGCCGAAAACGAAGCCGAGCCAGGCGCCTGCCCCGGATCCGTACAATGCCGCTCCGATCACGATCGGCACGAGCACAAGCGAGATGGAGAAGGGGCCGAAACGGATAAAGCTTCCGAGCAGCTGCAGAACGATCACGATCGCCGTAAAGACGGCCATGCCCGCAATGCGCTGCGTTTTTCCCATCGCAGGGGATGCCTTTGCTGTGGATGTCATATTCAATTTTCCTCCTTGCTGCAGCTCCGTCAGGCGGATGTTGCGCAGGTTGGATTATACCATAGTACGCTCTTCTTCACAAGATGCAATTCTCTCCCGCGGCGGAAAATAACGATTGCACTGCTTCTCTGCTTCTGTTATACTGATTGTTTGTGCAGGGCACTTCCCTGCAACTAAAATGGTCTCCGTGGCATCCAGCCATGGGAAAGGATGAAAAATGAAAAACAGCGAAAAAACTCTCGACAAGATCGTTGCCCTCTGCAAGAACCGCGGCTATGTCTATGCCGGCAGCGAGATCTACGGCGGTCTCGCCAACAGCTGGGACTACGGTCCTCTCGGCTGCGAGTTCAAGAACAATGTCAAGAAGGCCTGGATGAAGAAGTTTGTTCAGGAAAGCCCCTACAACGTCGGCCTGGACGCCGCCATCATCATGAACCCGCAGACCTGGGTCACTACCGGCCACGTCTCCAGCTTCTCCGACCCTCTGCTTGACTGCAAGGCCTGCAAAGCCCGTCATCGCGCAGACAAGCTCATCGGTGAGGAACACCCCGAGGTGAACGTTGACGCGATGAGCTTTGATGAGATGGATTCCTATATTGCAGAGCATGAAGATATCGTCTGCCCCATTTGCGGCAAGCATGATTTCACGCCGATCCGCAAGTTCAACCTGATGTTCAAGACGGCCATCGGCGTCACGGAGGACAGCAGCTCCACCTGCTATCTCCGTCCGGAGACTGCCCAGGGCATCTTCGTCAACTTTGCCAACATCCAGCGCACCACGCGCAAAAAGCTTCCGTTCGGCGTCTGCCAGGTCGGCAAGGCCTTCCGCAATGAGATCACGCCGGGCAATTTCACCTTCCGTACGCGTGAATTTGAGCAGATGGAATGCGAGTTCTTCTGCAAGCCGGGCACGGATCTGGAATGGTTCGCCTACTGGAAGGACTACTGCAAGAACTGGCTGCTCTCTCTCGGCATCAAGGAGGAGAATCTCCGCCTGCGCGATCACGAGCCTGCCGAGCTTGCCTTCTATTCCCGCGCCACGACCGATATCGAATATGCCTTCCCGTTCACCGACTGGGGCGAGCTGTGGGGCATTGCCGACCGCACGAACTATGACCTGAGCCGTCATCAGGAAGCCTCCGGCAAGGATCTCACTTATTTTGACCAGGATACCAACGAGCACTATGTTCCTTACGTGATCGAGCCCTCCCTCGGCTGTGACCGCGTTGCCCTTGCCTTCCTCTGCGAAGCCTACGACGAAGAGGTCGTCGGGCAGGACAAGAACGGCAAGCCGGACGTGCGCACCGTGCTTCATCTGCATCCGGCTCTCGCGCCCTTCAAATGCGCCATTCTTCCGCTGAGCAAAAAGGAAGTCCTGACCGGGCCCGCCATGGAGCTCTATCAGGAGCTGAGCAAGGAATTCATGTGCGATTACGACGAGACAGGTTCCATCGGCAAGCGCTATCGCCGTGAAGACGAGATCGGCACGCCCTTCTGCATCACCTTTGACTTCAACACCGTCGGCACGGAAACGGATGTCGCGGACCACTGTGTCACGATCCGTGAGCGCGACAGCATGGAGCAGGTCCGCATTCCCATCAGCGAGGTCAAGGCCTACATTTCGGAGCGGATCCGTTTCTGAGGCGCGGCACGATGAAAGATGGACTGATCAAAGTTGCTGCCGCCTCCCCGGTGCTCAAGATCGCCGATACGGAGCATAACGCGCAGCAGATCATTGCCTGCATCCGCAATGCGGAAAAAGACGGCGTCAAAGTTCTTGCATTTCCCGAGCTGAGCATCACCGGCTGCACCTGCCGTGACCTGCTCACGCACCGGGTCCTTCTGGAAGGCGCCCGCCGCGCTCTCAAGGAGATCCTCGCCGCGACGGAGGAGACGGAGATGCTGGTCTTCGTCGGTCTGCCCTACGCGGTCGGGTCCCGCGTTTTCAGCTGCGCAGCCGTTCTCTATAAAGGGCGATCTTCTCGGTCTTGTTCCGCGGGAGAACGTCCGCGGGACGGCCTTTGCCCCGGCCGAGCCGGAGCCGCGCGAGCTGGAAGAAGCCGATCTCCCTTATACGCTTCTTTGGAATGATATGATCTTTGAGCACGCCGATGTGCCTGAGCTTCGCGTTGCCGTAGAGCTGGGAGGGGACTTTACTGCGGTATATCCCCCCTCCTTCCGCCACGCCGCAGCCGGTGCCACCGTGATCGTTCGCATGGCCTCCTTCCCGGAGACGGTCACCTCTACGCAGGATACGGAGCTCTGCCTGAAGGAGGATTCCCGCCGGCTCC
>R19__coassemble_4791_pt1 | contig 3991 bp, 2 predicted proteins | sample R19__metabat2_high_PE_006 | metagenome-assembled genome bin R19 | reverse complement strand
CCGCAGTGCCATTCCGTCATGAAAGGCTTTTCCGACGATCTCCCCAATAACGCGGTAGGCCTGAGCGGCGGCATCGTAGATGATCGGCTGCAGCTTCCCGAGGTCGACCTTGCCTTCCGTCAGGATGCTCTCATCTGCCTGCTGAGCGACGATCCTTCCGACGAGAGCGCCGGACTCCGGATCCCAGCTCTTGCATTCGCATTCCAGCGTCAGAGGATATTCCTCAATAATCGGCGCATTGACATGGCCGCTCGGATGCACATGGCAGCCGGCCTTCTCGATCTTGTTGACCCGGTTCCCGGTCTCCACGCCGAAATAATCGGAGATCAGAAGCGTATCCTTCGTGCCGAAGGCAACCGTGAAGGCGCCGGTCTTTTCAACATTGGCCGTAGTCTTATGCTCGGCCAGAAACAGCGTGATCTCGTCGAAATCCGACTGGATCCCCCATGCCGCGTTCATCGCATTCGGCACACCGTTCTCGTCATAGGTTCCGATAATAAAGACTCCCTCCGGAGTAATGACCGACTGCTTGGCGCTGATCTCAATGCTCATAATATTTCTCCTTACAGATCAAAATTTTTGATATCTTCATTCTACCACAAACCCGCCCGAAGCGTAAACTCCGGGCGGGTTTCGGCTCATGAAATTTTCGTTAACTTTCGTGCTATCCTCACGGCGAAGCGAAGCTCTCCGCGGGTTCTTCCCATAAAGGTGGAGGCTCATGGAAGGTCTGGTATAAAATTCTATATATAGAAATTTTTCCTTAAAAAATCCCTATAGGGAAGTTTATGCCAGACATGCCACCGACCTCCACCTGCGGCAAATTTTTGATCAAAGGTTACAAAACAGAGCACCCGGACAGGTTGCAGTGCGTCTGCCGGGGTGCTAAACTCTAAAATGAAAGCAGAAAGCTTCATTTCACCCTCCGTCACCGTTGCCATGGCATCGACCTGTGATAATTCAGACGCTGCTTTATAAATCCGCAATCGGGATCCAAAGGAAGAGGCTGTATTGCCGCTTCCCGTTGTGGATATCCTTGACGGAAAAATTTCCCCACGGATCTCCGTCCAAGACGAGATTCCGCTCCTTCAGGACATTGCCTATCTTTTCAAACACCGTATCGAAGCTTTCCTCTGCATAATCAAACGGCACAATAGCAAACAGACAGCGCCGCGGCGCAATATAATGCAGCCCTCTGCGGATCTCCTCCGGGAGCTCCAGGGCACAATCCGCATAGCAGGAAAGCCCGCGTGAGAAGCAGTAATTATGTTTCACCATCTGCTCTCTGCTGAAAAAATAGCTAAGATTGCGTTGAAGAAAGTAATCATCCCATCGGGACAGGGCTTTTGTGCCGTAGCTGTCCGGCAAATTTGAAAAATCGAGCGTATAGGCAGGATAGTTCAGACTCTCGCCGTATTCCATTCCGTCCTCTTGGAGATTCTGTGCCAGATGCATATGGCTGAGGAACTGGTCCCAATATTTTACCATGGCAAGATTCGCACTGATTCGCGCAAGGCATTCCTGTTTTTTTCGGAAGAGAAGGGTTTCAATATCGCCTGTGCCCCCTTCCTCCGGCAGAACTGCCTCAACGTACTCTCCGACGCTGACATCCATTTGCTTCAGATTCTGGAAAAGCATAACCTGGGCCAAATCTGCCGTGGAATAATATCGATAACCGGAGCTCTCCCTCTGCACCGGGTGCACCAGCCCCTTCTGCTCATAGTATAAGATCGTTGCTCTGGATAGTCCCGTGATTCTCATTAAATCGCCAATAGAAAATTCCTGCATGATTTTCCCCCTTCTTTTCTCCAAGAGATATCATACAGGAATTTAAGACTGTTTACAATGTGTTTTTAATTAACTTTCCGTGGGTTTAAGCCCTCGCTTCTCTGCTTCCTCGCGTACCAAACGGAAGAGAGACACATGCTCGATCTGCGCCGGGCATACCTTATCGCAGCTTCCGCAGAGCATGCAGTTCCAGATACCGGAGAAAACTGCCTGCTGGACACGGTCTGCCTGGTCATGCGGATCAAGATGGCGAAAAGCAATCTGCGCCATAGCTCCCGGCCCGACATATTCACCCCATTTATTATTCGTATTCAATGCAGGGCAAACATCATAGCACATCATGCATTCCCGGCAGTTATTCAGCTTTTCGAGAGTGTTCCAATAAAGATCATAATCGATATCTTCGGACTTCTGTACCGGGTCGACGGTCTTCTTAGCCACCTCGGTTCCCACGAATTTCTTCATATCCGGAGCACGGTCTACCATCAGATCACGTATAATGGGGAGATGCTCCAGCGGCTCAAATGTGTGCTCGCCCGGAGTCAGCGCGGTGTAGCAGGCAAGACCGGGAGTTCCGTCGATTACCATTGAGCAGCGCCCGCAGAGGCCGCCCCGGCAATTGTAATCATAAACAATCGGCTCAATGTTCTCATAGATATAATGCAAAACCTGAAGCCCGGTCATAAATCCGCTGGGGTCTTCCTGCCAGGGAACTTCATATGTTTTATAGTAAGGAGCATCGTCCGTGCTGGGATCGTAACGGAATACTTTGGCGGTAATCTTTTTCTCTTCACTCATATCTGTTACCTCATTCCTTCTCCGGCGCAAATGTGTTCAGGCCAATACACTCCGGTACCATCGCCGCAATGGTCTCGGATGGGATAATCTGATCAAACTTTGGAGCGAGCTCGGCGCTCCAGTTTCCGTCTGCATCAACCGATACGACGGTATTGGCAAGTCCATAGCTGTTGTCGGTATCCGGATAGTCGATTCTCAGATTATAGCCGCGGGTCTCTTTTCTCGTCAGCCCCGCCCAGGAAGCTCCAAGAGCGCAGTAAAGCATATTCTCTGCTTCAAACGCATCTCTCCATTCCGGATTCATTCGCAAAGACTTATCGCTGATCTTCATTCGCGGCAGATCCTCTGTGCGTATCCTTTCGAGCTCGTCCAGAATCTCCAGGATCATCTTCTCGTCCTTCATCGGCCCCATTTCACGGCTCCAGTAGGTCTGCTGGATCTTGCGCATAACTTCACGCGGGCTGATCGGATCCGACGGATCGTTTTCAAGCAGTGCATAAATGCGATCAAGGATCTGATCGATCTCCTCCCGATCGACCGCAGGAATTGTCTTTTCGTCCGCCAGGGCAATCGCGCCTCCGGCAGCAAGCCATCCTCCGGTCTGTGCAGCGACCTGCGTCATTCCGCCCACGCCCCCGGGGCCGGCACCGGCAAAGAACATGCCGGGGATAACCGTCTCGGAAGTCGGCGAAAGGTCGCGCGGACATCCGGCAGAATCCCAAGTTTCCGGAACCATTTCAATCAAATCCGGCAGCTCATAACCCAAAAGATCTTTTTCCTGCTCACTTCTACGGCGGAAATAACGGGGCAGTCCCGGTTCACAGGCTTTTTCCACCCAGCAACCGCCGTTTTCTGTCGCTCTGCCGTGCAGGCGTAACCCGTACATAATTTTGGCGCTGTTTCCCATATTTACAGAATAAAGCGGAAGATCCTGAATAAGTTCGGAAAACGGCACCATATCCTTATCATAAACCATCGTGTACGGCGTCTGAGATGCGTCAAAATTCATATTGCCCATCGTCTGCCGTGTGCCTGCCGGAGTCCATTGAGAAGCATCTCCGCAGTACTGCTCCATGTCCGCCATCGGGACCCCGTGACGAAGCAGCATAGCAATACCGTCTCCGGTGCATTCCTTACCGGTCATTGATTCTGCGCCCATTCCATTCCACCCGTTGATCCAGCAATAGCTTCCGGCTGCCATAATCGTAGCCTTGGCGCGAAATACATGCGGCTCCCCGTCTACAAGATCAATGGCCACCGCTCCTGCAGCATTTCCATCTTTGTCAAGGAGGATGTCAACAACATAAGTTTTATCCACGATCTCCGTAACATTGCCGTTTCTCTGGCACCATTGCGCCATCATTCTCGGCCAGAATCCCTGATCATGCGTTACCGGGAAGGACTC
>R19__coassemble_3293_pt1 | contig 5126 bp, 5 predicted proteins | sample R19__metabat2_high_PE_006 | metagenome-assembled genome bin R19 | reverse complement strand
GGCACCACGCGGCAGCGCGCCTCCCGGGCCATATAGCTCACCGTGCTCGTCCCGGCGCCGAGGGCGGCCGCTACCGCCGCCGTGACCGAGGCGTCCGACTGGCTGACGCCCTGCGCCGTCACGCCGTTGTCCGCACAGAAAACAAGGAGCGTCGCATTTTCCAGCCTCGGATGCTCCTGCCCCGTCAGGGCGGCAAGCTTCGCAATGCTCCGCTCCAAAGAGCCCAGGCTGCCGAGCGGCTTGGCAAGGCCGTCCCACCGCTGCAAAGCTCTCTGCAGCGCGGCCGGATCTGTTTGGGAAATTCCGCTGATGACCTCTTCAAGTGTCATAGGCTCTCCTTATATTCCTTTGCCTTCTGCACAAAGCGTGCGGCAAGCGGAAGCTCTCCGCCAAAATGCAGATGCGGAAAAGCGGCATAAAGCGTCTCCGAGCAAAAGCCGCAGCGCCACCCGGCTCCGGTTTCCTTTGAAGCGCCCAGCGCCGTGCCGTTGTCTGTGCAGTCCCAATAGTGAAATTCGTGGGCGGGGATCCTCTCCCCGGCCCGGAAAAGAAGGCTGCCCTCCGCGCTCTCAAGCGTCAGATAGCCGAAACGCTGCAGCCGCTCCGTCCGGAAGCCCCTGCCGGGCAGAACTCCTGCCATCGGGAATTCGTCCAGACTCTGCTGCAGATACAAAAAGCCGCCGCATTCCGCCACGGTCGGAAGGCCGTTTTCGATAGCCGCACGGATCGAGGCGCGCATGGAGCGGTTCTCGCTCAGCTCCTTCGCATAAAGCTCGGGATAGCCCCCGCCAAGATAAAGCCCGTCACACGCCGGCAAAGCCGCATCGGAAAGCGGGCGGAAGAAGCGAAGCTCTGCCCCCGCCGCTTCCAGCAGGCGGAGGTTCTCCTCGTAGTAAAAGCAGAACGCCGCATCCCGCGCCACGGCGACGGTGCAGCAGGAAGGCTTTCGCCCGGCCGCTGCCTGCGGGGCGCTCTCCGAGGCAAGCGAAAGGAGCTTATCCACATCGCAGTGCTCCTCCAGCGCGTCGGCCAGTAGGCCGATCCGCCCTTCAAGATCCGGCACCTCGTCTGCCGTGATGAGCCCGAGATGCCGGGAAGCAAGCTCTGCCTCCGGAAGCAGCGGCAGATATCCGAGCACCGGAATGCCGCATTCCCTCTCGAGGATGGGCTTGAGATAGGCAAACAGGCTTTCCCTGCAGCGGTTGAGGATCACGCCCGCGATCCGGCTCGGCGTACGAAAATCCAGCAGCCCTTTTACCTGCGCCGCCAGCGTGATGCCGGCGCCGGAGGGCGAGAGCACGAGGATCGCCGGCGTGCCCGTCAGCTCCGCGAGCTCCCAGGCGCTTGCCCGGGCTGTGCCGGAGACGCCGTCATAATAGCCCATCGCCGCTTCCAGCACGGCGATGCCTCCGTCGGATCCCCGCAGCGTCCGGAGAACTCCTTCTCTGCCCTGCAGGAAAAGATCCAGATTATGGGAGGGAGTTTTCAGCACGCTCCGATGGAACATCGGGTCGATATAATCCGGGCCGCACTTAAATGCCTCCGGATGCAGCCCTCTTCGGAAAAGCGCGCAAAGAAGCGCGCACGTCACGGCCGTCTTCCCGCTTCCGCTGGCGGGCGCGGCAATCAGGATCTGTTTCATTCGGCCTGGCCCGTAATAAGGAAGATCGGGTTGAGCGCCGCAAGCATATGCAGCTGTCCGGTCGGCTTTGTGCGGCTCACGGCGAGCTGCGTAACGGAAACGGAATCCCCTGCCGCCTCCAGGATCTCCACAGCCTTTGCAAGCGTTTCCAGCGCAATGGCAGAGACGCAGATGCGCGCCTTCGGTGCGATCTCGCGCACCTGCCGCAGGATCTCTTCCAGGTGCCCGCCGCTGCCGCCGACAAAAACGGCATCCGGCTTCGGCAGAGTTCCGAACACGCCGGGGGCCTCGCCCGGCACGATGCGCAGATTCCAGGCCCCGAATCGCTTCCGGTTCTCTTCGATCAGCCCGACTGCCTCCGGGTCCTTTTCCACTGCCCAGACGCCGCGGCTGTGAAACGCAAGCTCAATGCCGACGCTCCCCGTCCCGGCGCCGAGATCCCAGCACAGATCCTCGGAAGAAACACGGAGCGCGGAAAGGATCGAGGCGCGTACCTCGCGCTTCGTCATCGGCGCCTTTGTGCGAAGAAAGCATTCGTCCGGGATGCCGGGCGCGCGGTCTTCCCAAATTGGGGCAGCCTCCGTCAGGAGGACGCTCAAGGGGGCAAATTTTTCTTTTGCAAGCTCCGCGGCCGTGCCGGAGACGATGCGCTCGTCCGGATATCCGAGAGCCTCTCCAACGGTCACCTTCAGTCCGCCGAGCCCGGCCTCGCTCAGGCTTTGGCAAAGCGTCTGCGGGCTCTCTTCCCCGCCCGTCAGAAAAAAGCAGGGCTTTCCCGCCATGATCTCCTTGCGAACCTCGCAGACCCTGCCGTGGGCCGAGCAGAGCTGCCAGCTCTGCCAGGGGCGACCCAGGCGGGCCGAGAGCAGCTGCAGAGAGGAAATGCCGGGGAGCACCTCCGCCGGGATCCCGTTTTCTTTAAGGCTTTTCAGCAGAGCGGCCGCACCGGAATAAAAGCCGGAATCCCCGCCGAAAACGACGCAGGCGTGCTCCGGCTCTTCTGAGCGGAGAAGCGCGCAGACCTCTTCCGGGAGATAGGCCGCAGCCGTCTTTGCCGAATGCGGCGGCAGCAGGGCAAGCATGCGCCCGGCGCCAAGGATCTGATCCGCCTCCTCCAGCGCGCGCTTTGCCTCCCCGGTCAGCTGCTCTCCCGCGCAGCCAAACCCGATCAGTGTTACGTGCATTTTCCCTTCATCCTTTCCACAAGCTCCTCTGCGGAGATGCCGGCATCCTCCGGGGGCTCGATGAGGAGCACCTTTGCGCCGACGGCCTCCGCCGCAGCCAGCTTTTCCGAAAATCCGCCCTCCCGGCCGCTGTTTTTTGTCACGAGAAAGCGGATGTCATGCTGCCGCATCAGCGCCTCGTTCAGTTCCTTTGAAAAGGGGCCCTGCAGGGCAAGAATGTTCCGGTGAGGGATGCCGAGGCGCTCGCATGCCTCAAGCCCGGCATGCGTCGGAAGGACCCTTGCCACGAGCCGCTCCGGCGGCAGCCCGGCAAAGGCCGAAAGCTCCTTGGATCCGATGGCAAGGAGAACTCTGCCCTCCGTACTCTTTAACGCCTCTGCCGCCTCCCGGCAGGTGCGGAAGGAAGCGCAGTCCGGATGCGCTCCCGGCTCCCGGAGCACACGGATCCGCTCTTTTCCGCTCTCGCTGCAGGCCAGGCGGATGTTCTCCGAAACGAGGACAGCATACGGATGCGTTGCGTCAATGACAAGGTCAAAGCCGCGCGCAAGCTCCGCGATCTCGGCGGCGTCCCGCCTTCCGCAAAGCGTCCGGCAGGGAATGCCCTTCAGCTCCTCGATGCCGAGAGGTGTCGCACAGGAGACCGTGACCTCATGCCCCTGCTCGGAAAGTGCAGTAGCGAGCCGGCGGCCCTCGGTCGTCCCGCCGAAAAGGAGAAGCTTCATGTCTCTCTCCTTTGGTAGCCGCGCTCCGTTATCATCCGGCCGTCAATGATACGGGTGGACGCATTTCCTATAAACACAATTGTAAACATATCCGCCTCCGCGTCCCGCAGCTCTTTGAGCGTCAGAAGCCTTGCCTCTTCTCCGGCCCGGCCGATGTTCCGGGCTATGCCGCAGACGGTATTCCCGCTTTTATAGCGCAGCAGGATCTCACAGGCCAGCCTCAGCTGCTCCCGCCGGCTGCGGGACAGCATACGGATGCGTTGCGTCAATGACAAGGTCAAAGCCGCGCGCAAGCTCCGCGATCTCGGCGGCGTCCCGCCTTCCGCAAAGCGTCCGGCAGGGAATGCCCTTCAGCTCCTCGATGCCGAGAGGTGTCGCACAGGAGACCGTGACCTCATGCCCCTGCTCGGAAAGTGCAGTAGCGAGCCGGCGGCCCTCGGTCGTCCCGCCGAAAAGGAGAAGCTTCATGTCTCTCTCCTTTGGTAGCCGCGCTCCGTTATCATCCGGCCGTCAATGATACGGGTGGACGCATTTCCTATAAACACAATTGTAAACATATCCGCCTCCGCGTCCCGCAGCTCTTTGAGCGTCAGAAGCCTTGCCTCTTCTCCGGCCCGGCCGATGTTCCGGGCTATGCCGCAGACGGTATTCCCGCTTTTATAGCGCAGCAGGATCTCACAGGCCAGCCTCAGCTGCTCCCGCCGGCTGCGGGACATCGGGTTATAGAGGCAGACGCAGAAATCCCCTATTCCGGCGGCCTCCAGCCGGCGCTCGATCGTCTCCCACGGAGTCAGGAGGTTTGAAAGAGAGATGACACAGAAATCATTTGTCAGAGGGGCACCGAGCAGAGCCGCGCCGGAGAGCGCCGCCGTCACCCCGGGGACGATCTCGATCTCGATCTCCTTTCCTTCCGCCGCCTCCAAGCAGGGGGCCGCCATGCCGTAGACGCCGGCATCTCCCGAGCACAGCATGGCGATTGTTTTCCCCGATTCCGCCGCTTCCACAGCCCACCGGCAGCGCTCGAGCTCCCGGTGCATCGGAGTCGTATAAAATTCCTTCTCCGGGAACTGCTCCCGTACAAGGTCAATATAGGCCGAATAGCCGCAGAGGACCTCCGATGCCTCCAGCGCGGCAAACGCCCGGGCGGTCATCCCGTCCTTCCCGCCGGGGCCGAGGCCCACGATATAGAGCTTCTTCATTGGCATTCCCTCCATTTCGGGAAATAAGGAGCGATCGCGGCGGCAAAAGTTGCTCCGTTGCCGGCATATTTCCCCGCGACGAGCTTCCCTTTGCTGCCGAGCACGGCGCTCCGCTCACAGACATTGTCCGTGCCCACAGTCTTCTCTACAAAATCCGAGGAGGAAAAGCTTCCGGGGAGCGCATTCAGCTCTTCGGCAGAAAAGCTCCGGAGCTCCCAGCCATGCGCATCGCAGAACGCCAGAAGCCCGGGCTCGCCGCTCTTCCGGTCGATCGTGCAGACGCATCGGATCGCGCTCTCCTGCAGCCCGTGCTTTTCCAGAAACGCCTGCAGCTGCCCCTCCAGGGCCTCCTGTTCGATCCCTTTCCGGCATCCGACGC
>R19__coassemble_2486_pt1 | contig 6156 bp, 1 predicted proteins | sample R19__metabat2_high_PE_006 | metagenome-assembled genome bin R19 | reverse complement strand
TTTTTGAAAAAGGGACTGCCTCAGCGCGATTTTCGCGTTTTGAGACAGCCCCTTCATGCTTTACCGGTTTTTCTTCACGACCCACCGGTCGAGCACCTTTCCCAGAGCTTTCAGATCGATCGGCTTGGCAATATGTTCATTCATGCCGGCAGTTCTGGCAGCCTGTACATCCTCGGCAAAGGCGTTGGCTGTTATGGCAATAATGGGCACGGTCTTGCAGTATTGCCGCTGCGAAGCGCGGATCGCTCTCGTCGCATCATAGCCGTTCATCTTCGGCATCTGAATGTCCATCAGGACGATGTCATATTTACCGTCTTCTGCCTGAAGCATGGTTTCCACCGCCTCGGCGCCGTCCCAGACATGGTCGACTTTCATGCCGGTCTCTTCCAGGATCTCCTGCGCAATTTCGGCATTCAGCTCATTATCCTCGACCAACAGGCATCTGAAGGCAGAAAGATCCATTTCTTCAAGTTCCTGCAGTGGAGAGTCACTTTCGCTTTCCTCTTCACTGCCGCCCAGGACCTCCTCAAACACGCGCTCAAGTCTGGACTTGAAGAGCGGCTTGCTGATGAAGGCATTGACGCCCGCCAGTCTGGCCTCCTCCTCGATATCCGCCCATTCATAGGCCGAAAGGATGATGATCGGCACCTCGTTTCCGACTTCACGGCGGATAACTCTCGCCGTCTCCACGCCGTCCATGCCGGGCATCTTCCAGTCGAGGATGACTGCATTGTAATCCTGCTTTGCCTTGTGGCGGGAAGTCACGCGATCGAGCGCCGCCTCTCCGGAGAGCACGCCCTCGGCCTGCATGCCCAGTTCTTCCAGAACACCGACAGCCGATTCCATACTCATCTCATCGTCGTCAGCCACAAGAACGGACAGATCCACAAAGCGCTCATCTGCCTTCTCGTTGGTATCCTGAAGTTTCAGGAAAATCGTGACCGTAAAGGTGGAGCCTTCGTTCGGCTTGCTCTCCACCTTGATATCTCCGCCCATCATGCGGATGATATTCCTGGTGATCGGCATGCCGAGACCGGTGCCCTGGACCTTGCTGATACGGCCGTCCTCTGCGCGCGTAAACGGCTCAAAGATATGCTTGAGGAACTCCTCCGACATACCGATTCCGTTGTCCCGGAAAACGAATTCGTAGCAGCCCACTTTTTCCTGGTTGCAGGGGATCTCGCGGATGCTGAGGTTGATCTTCCCGCCGTTTGGCGTATATTTGATGGCATTGCTCATCAGGTTGACAAAGGCCTGCTGGATATGCAGGGAATCGCCGATGACAAGCTCATGCTCTACTTCCCGGATATTGACCTTCAGCTCATGCTCATGCTCCTCGACCTGAGGTCTTGTCATGGTGAGCAGGTTGTCGATGAGGTCAGAAAGGTTAAATTCTTCTTCCGCGAGGGAAACCTTTCCCGACTCGATCTTGCTCATATCCAAGACTTCATTGATCAGTGCCAGGAGATGACGGCTGGCTGATGTAATCTTCGTCAGGCTGTCCTGAACCCGCTCTTTATCATCGATATGAGCCGCCGCAATGGCAGTCATACCGATGATGCCGTTCATAGGCGTACGGATATCATGGGACATCGTCTGCAGGAAGTCGCTCTTGGCACGGTTTGCAGCCTCTGCTGCATCATAGGCCTCCTGCAGAGCGTGTCGCGCCTGGCTCTCCTTTTCGATGGAGGCGCTGACGTCGCGGAAGCCTATGACAAAATAGCCCGTGCCGTCCCCGCCGGCAAAGCGGGCAACACTCATTTGGTTATAACGGACGACGTCCTTTTCGATATGCTTGTAGACGGCGGAATAGAGTCCCTTTTCGGGCACGTGTTTGTTCAGATAGGCGATGCGGCAAACGCCGAGCATCTCTTCCCTGTCCTCCTGCGCCACATAGCCTTCCACATAACTGCGCAGCGCTGCCTCGGCGTCCGTGTGTTCGGCGGTTACAGCGGTGCCGACGGCGTTTGCGCGGACAGTGCGGTAGGTGTTCTTTTCTGCGTTCATCAAAAACACCGAAACATATTCCGTGCTGAGGGCCTCCACTACACCAAGCAGCTCATGCTCCTGGCGGGCCTTTTCCAGTCTCTCCGCTTCCTGGTCATCAATATTCCTGTAACCGATGACAAGCTCATTTCTTTCATCGTCCGGCCTTACAAACTGCGCCTGGACATAGTGAACCACTCCGTCCCGCACGGATCGGAAGTTAAAAGAATACTCCCTGTGCTGCGAGAAAAATTCTCTGCAGTCTTCAATGCGCAAAACCGGCTCGAAGAGTTTCCTGTCCTCCGGATGCACGTAGGCGTCCACATAGGTCTCTGTGCTGTATGGTCTGCCTGTTTTCGCAAAGTATCCGCTGTGCATGCCCTGACTGGCACTGTCCATCTTAACCGGTCTGCTGACGCCTTCTGCCATATCAACCAGAACAACAACCGTATAAACCGAACTGAGGGCAGCAACGAGATTTGTGGTCATTGCCTCCTCATTCTGCCGGGCCCGGATCTCCTCATCCACATCCAGGAAAACGCCGTAGAACTTGATTGGAGATCCGTCCTCTCTTCTGGTCAGACGGCCAATGGCGCGAAACCAGCGTTCTCCCTGATTTCGCGTCTCAAGGCGGTATTCGATCTTGTATGTTTTCTGTCCCGAACGGTCATTTACCACATCCCAGTAGTGGTTCAAAACTCTTTCCTTGTCCTCCGGATTCAGAAGGTCTGACCAGGACTCCAACACATCTGGAAAATCCTGCAGGGATTCATAGCCCAGCATTTCGCGGAATTTCTGACTCCAGCTGCAGACCGTCATGGCACCGCTTTCATCAAACTCCATGCTCCAGTCACCGGAGCCAAGGGCCAGATGGATCGCCCCCAACTCCTGGTTTGCGGCTTCTGCAGTATGATGGGCCTCTTGTGCCCGGTTCATCAGCTGCCGGATCTGTTTTAACTGCGCTTCCCGTTCCACTGCCGCTTTATGCTCTGTCCGGTTCCGGATCAGGACAGCAAGAAGAAGAACAACAAGCACTGCTATAAGGAAGACCAGTGCACCTATTGCCAAAACCGGATGCATTTCGGCATATTCCCAAAAAGTCAGGCTCTGTGCGTCTGTGCTGAGATTTGCAGAAATGATCTCTTCCATTCCCGTTTCAGAGAAGGCATTGATACATTTGGACAGGATACCAATCAGCACACGGTTTTCCTGTTGGGAAGCGATGGCACAAATTTGGAATGTGATCTCCGGAACCGGTTCATAAACAAGGATTCCGGTCGTATCCTGATTCAGATAGTACTCGCCCTCTGCAGAATAAAGGAAGGCTGCATCCGCTTTGCCGTTCTTAACAGCTTCCACCGCCTCGCGGGCATTGGTATAGTATACGATCTCCCGGCCGTCTTCGGGCGAAAGGTAAGCATTCAGTCTGGGATCCACATTAGACAAAGCCAGTGTGTGGATCTCCGCACTGTCCTTTCTCTTCAGATAACATGCCTCCGTGTTCATAAAGGGCGGAGACTCCACAAAGCCACGCTGCTCTGACAGATAGGCATCATATACGAAGCCCAGATAGAGATCCGCCTCCCCGGTGAGCAGGATGTCCTCATCCACAATATCCTCACCGGAATCCAGGTACTCATATTCCATACCTGTCATTTCCATGATCCGGTCAATATAATCCGGGATGATGCCCAAATAGGTGCCGCTTTCTTTCGATACAAACGGCGCCCAGGCATTGTCTGCAGCAACAACCACTTTTTCCTCACCATTGCTGTGGGCAGCAATGTAATCCTTCTCCTCCTGCGTAAAGACCAGCTCCGTGTAATTCGCGGCCGTATAATTGTTGTAATATAGGGTATGCTTCCAGTCGCCTTCCGAGGCATCCATCTGGGAAACTGCATCGTTGATCCGATTCAGGAGCTCTGTGTCTCCCTTTCGAACAATGGCATAAAAATATTCGGTATCAAATTCGCTTAAGACCTTTTCACCGGTACTTTTTCTTAAAGAGCTTGTCGCGACAGCATCGATCTCTCCGCTTTCCAGTGCGTCCTTCAGCTGAGCGGAATCGGCATAATAGCTTGCTGTGTAAGAAAACCCGTTTTTCTGTGCAAATTCCTCTACTACTGCATTGACACTGCTTCCCTGCACCAGTCCGATGGTCATGCCGTCATAGGTTTCAAACAAGTCTGCGGTATAGCGGTCATCCTCCGCACGGCACTTCAGTTGGACACAGTTCTCGCCGATAGGAATGGAAAAATCGAATTCTTCCAGGCGCTCTTCCGTCTTGTGGGCAGAAGTGACCATATCGATCTCTCCGCTGCGGAGCATCTCAAGCATATCGTCCCAGCTTTTATCATAGCCTAAATACTCATATTGCACATTGGCATAGCGCTTCATGAGCGTCAGAAAATCATAGCCATAGCCGCTCATTCTGCCGCTTTCATCTATCTCATGATAACCGTCGAATGCAAAGAAGCCCACTTTGACGGTACTCACCTGCGATTCGGCCGCATTGGCAAATACAGGCAGCAAAAGCGCAATCAGCACAGTCACGCAAAGGCAAGCCGAAAAATGCCTTTTTATTTTTCCCGGAAATGACGAAAATCCCATCGCATATTCTCCAATCGATCAAGAAAAAATCCGGATTGCAGGCAGCTTGCTCCCCACAATTCCGGATCCGATATCAGTCAATATAGTATTTGTATTGCAAAAAGGGTACAGTACGGCTACGCTTGCTTGCTTGCTTGCTTGCTTAAGAATACGCGGTCGAACATAACTTTGCAACCCCTTTCGATATTTTCTTTGAAAACGGGCACACGTACTCCGCCCATATCCATGCAGAATTATTATATCATACAATTGGAAAAATTTCCACTGCTCAAAACCGTCTGCAACTGTTCGGGCGAAAAGTCTCCAAACCATGCAGTAAAATTACGCAGATTGTGCTTTATTTGTCTTTCTTCACGACCCACCGGTCGAGCACCTTTTCCAGAGCTTTCAGATCGATCGGCTTGGCAATATGTTCATTCATGCCGGCGGTTCTGGCCGCCTGTACATCCTCGGCAAAGGCGTTGGCTGTCATGGCAATAACGGGAACGGTCTTGCAGTATTGCCGCTGCGAAGCGCGGATCGCTCTCGTCGCATCATAGCCGTTCATCTTCGGCATCTGAATATCCATGAGAACCAGGTCATATTTGCCGTCTTCCGCCGCAGTTACAGCTTCCACCGCTTCCGCGCCGTCCCAGACATGCTCGACCTTCATACCGGTCTCTTCCAGGATCTCCTGTGCGATCTCGGCATTCAGCTCGTTGTCCTCGACAAGCAGACAGCAGTAACCGGAGAGATCCATCTGTTCCAGATCCTGCAGCGGAGAGGCTGCGGCTTCCTCGTTATGACCGCCGTCTACAAGCTCCTCAAAGACGCGCTCCATTCTGGATCTAAAGAGAGGCTTGCTGATGAAAGCATTGACTCCTGCCTCTCTGGCCTCTGCTTCGATATCTGTCCAGTCATAGGCAGACAGGATGATGATCGGTACCTCATTTCCAACTTGGGCACGAATGGCTCTGGCCGTTTCCACGCCGTCCATGCCCGGCATTTTCCAGTCAAGAATGACCGCGTTAGAATCCTGATCCGCCTCATGGCGTATGACGACACGGTCAAGCGCCGCTTCACCGGAAAGTACGCCTTCCGCCTGCATCCCCAGTTCTTCCAAAATATCAACGGCAGATTCCATGCTCATTTCATCGTCGTCCGCCACAAGAACAGACAGATCGGCAAACTTTTTATAGGCGGAATCATCCGTGTCCTGAAGCTTCAGGAAGATCGTGACGGTAAACGTTGAACCCTCGTTCAGCTTGCTCTCCACCTTGATATCGCCGCCCATCATGTTGACGATATTCCTGGTTATCGGCATACCAAGACCGGTACCTTGGATCTTGCTGATGCGTCCGTCCTCAGCGCGGGTAAACGGCTCAAAGATCTTCTTGAGATATTCCTCCGACATACCGATCCCGTTGTCCTGAAACACGAATTCATAACAGCCGATCTTTTCCTGATTGCACGGGATCTCACGGATATTCAAATGGATCTTTCCGCCGTCCGGCGTGTATTTGACCGCATTGCTCATCAGGTTGACAAAGGCCTGCTGGATATGCAGGGAATCGCCGATGA
>R19__coassemble_1578_pt1 | contig 8211 bp, 6 predicted proteins | sample R19__metabat2_high_PE_006 | metagenome-assembled genome bin R19 | reverse complement strand
TGACGGCAGCTCTGCTCTGTGCCTGCGAATTCACCTCCACGAGCACGACCAGAACCTCCACCACGGTCGCCAACGGCAATACCACGACCACCACCACGACCACCACCAACAACAACGGCCAGACCAGCACCACCACCACGACCGAGACCTCCAATTCCGAGGGCGGCGTTTACCATGAGAACGTGGCAGTCAAGCTCGTCAACGACACCGATTTTGCCATGTCCGAGCTCTATATCTCCAACAACATCAATGACAACTGGGGCGACAACATTCTTTCCGAGCTGGAAGACGGCGTTCTGAATCCGGGTGAATACCTCAACCTGACCATGTCCTATTATGAGAATTACCCCATTTTTGACTTCAAGGCTGTTGACGAGGCAGACGGTTCCTACGTTGAATTCGACGAGATGGATGTCACCGGCGCCACCTCCTCCATGACCATCACCTTCTCCGGCGAAGGTGACAGCTACAAGATCAGCCTCAGCGACAAGGCATAATTGATCCTTACGGTTCCAAATTTCAGAAAGGACAGAAACCCGATGAAAAAACTGGTATCCCTTCTCTGCATCGCCGTTCTCCTGTTATCGCTCTCCGCGGCAGCCTTTGCGGCCGATACCGAGATCGAAGTGATGACGACCTCCATCGAGTCGATCGACCCCGATGTTTATGAAGGTGAATGGATGAAGTTCGGCGATTATTTTGATCTCTATCTCCCCAACGGACTGGGCCAAGTGGAAGCTCACGGATGACGATATCGCTGCCGACATGTTCTATCAGACCGGCCCCCGGGATGAATCCGCCTTTGTTTCCATTTACTACAAGGATGCCGATTCTGCCGAGGCACAGGCTTTCGCAAGCGAAGCATCCGCACTTGCCACAGCCGAACAATACGGTTTTGAGCTTCGCGAGTTCCGCTTCAACGATGAGATCTTTGGCTATGGCTATTATGTCGAATCCGTTGACATGTCCTTTGTGATCATCCCGTTTGAGGAAGGGGACGCCTATGCCATTTCCTTCCAGCCGGCTTCGGATGAAGATCTCGCACCTTACTTTGCCAATATTCTCCAGAGCCTCAGCCTCACGGAATCCAACTGAAGCACCAGCCCCAACGCTGCAAGACCGCAGGAAACTGCGGTCTTTTTTATAAAAAGGAGACAAAGATGAGCCGGCAGAAAAAAGAGACTCTGGAGTTCCGCTATTTTTCCTCCCCTGCGGAGGAGAGCGTTCAGGTGCTTCGCATTGAAAAGGACCCTGAGGATGCAGCCCGAGAAAAGAAACGGCATTTTCACAACCTGTTCGAGCTCGGCGTTTGCCGGAAGGGAAGAGGGAAGGTCTCCATTGGAGAGACGGATTATCCCTATAAAGAGAATACCGTGACCGTGCTCCCGCAGCAGGAACCGCACTGCAGCTTTGCCGAGGAGGCGAGCGTGTGGGATTACTTTTATTTCGATCTGCCGGCTGTGCTCGGAGAGCTGTTCCCCGAGAGCCGCATCGAGCAGGAGGAGGCGGCCACCCGCCTTAGCCGGAACGGACTCTGCCTGGGTGAGGAGGCCGGAGGACTCGGCATACTTTTGGGGCAGATCCGGCAGGAGACAGAAGAAAAACGGGCATATCGGCAGCAGAAGGTGCATCTGCTGCTGCAGGCTGCCGTTTTGGAAATGCTGCGGCTGAGGGAAGAGCTTGAGAAGAGCGGCCGCCTGACCCCGGCTCCCTCTGCCGGCAGCTTTTATCGGCTCCGTCCGGCGTTGGAATATATCGAGAAGGAATTCCGATCCGACCTCCACGCGGCGCTTCTGGCAGAGAAATGCAATCTTAGCGAGTCGCAGTTCCGCCGGATCTTTGAGGAACAGATGAGCCTGCCTCCCATGGAGTATGTCAACTGGTTCCGTATTATGGAAGCATGCAGGATCCTCTCCCGAGAAAATGCCACGCTCGACCTCGTAGCCGCACGCTGCGGATTCGACTCGGTGTCTACGTTTTCCCGAAATTTCCGGAAGTACATGGGCACGACTCCGCATCAGTGGAAAAAAAGCGCCCGAAATCCGCATCGAATGCTTGAAAACTATGAAATTTCGCATGTAAAGGTTCAAAAATGACGCATCCTTAACATTATGTAAATTCAACAAAAGCAAAAAATGCTTGTTTTAAAAGGATGTCGAAAATCAATAATGACCGAAAATGCCTGTTTTTTCGTCAAATATAGCAACAAATCACATTCGGATTGTGTTACTATAGCCGCAAGGATGAAAAGACAGGCAATTTTTTTGTTCGTTTTGACGAACGGACCGGAAAACCGCCTGCTCCATCACCAAAAATCTAGAAAAGGAGCAACACCATGAAGAAATCCAGACTCGCAATGATCCTTGTCCTCGCACTTTGCATCTCCATGCTCGTGATCCCCGCATCGGTCGCCTCTGCCGACGATGAGACTCTCACCGTTTACGCATGGGACGCCAACTTCAATATTCCTGCCCTGAAGGCTGCCGAGGCCGCTTTCCAGCAGGTCCACCCCAACTTCACGCTTGAGATCGTGCAGCAGTCCGGCTCCAGCGATGTCGAGCAGGCCGTTACGCTTGCCGCATCCTCCGGCGACTACTCCACGCTCCCCGACATCGTTCTCTTCCAGGATCACTACATCCAGAGCTATGTCATGAACTATCCCGATGCATGGGTCTCCCTTGACGGCGTTGACGTCGACTGGGACAACCTTGGCGCTGAGAAGATCTCCTACTCCACCATCGACGGCGTTCACTACGGCGCTCCGGTCGACAACGGCACGGCTGTCTTCGCATATCGCACCGACGTTCTCGAAGAGTGCGGCTACACGCTCGATGACGTTACGGCTATCAGCTGGGATCGCTGGCTCGAGATCGCCAAGGATGTCAAGGACAAGACCGGTTATGCCCTCCTCTCCATGGACCACTCCGGCGATGACCTCCCCTACATGATGCTCCAGGCCGAAGGCGTTTCCCAGTTCCAGGACGGCATGCCCAACTTCGTTGACAACGAAGCAATGCAGCAGGTCATTGAAGTCATCGTTCAGGGCGCCAAGGACGGCACCATCATTCTTGCCAACTCCTGGTCCGAGTACACCGACCAGACCATCGTCGGCAACCAGGTCGCCGGCGTTATGAACGGCAACTGGATCATCCCGACCATCGAGCAGGTCGCTGACAACGCCGGCAAGTGGGCCATCACCACGCTCCCGACGCTGGCAGGCGGTGTCGAAGGCTATGCAGCCAACGGCGGCTCCTCCCTCTACATCACGGCCAACTGCGACAACGTTGACCTCGCCAAGGAATTCCTTGCTTACACCTTCTGCGGCGGCGAAGGCGCCATTGCTACCTATGACGATGCTCTCCGCAACGGCGGCGTCATCACCACGTGCATCTCCGCCGGCCAGTCTGACGTTTACCAGGAAGGCGTAGAGTACTTCGGCGGTCAGGCCATCTATGCCGACATCGTTGAGATGGGCTCTCATGTCAACGTCATCGAGCAGAGCGATTATCACTACAATGCCCGTACCTATGTCGGCAATGCCATCACCAACATCATCAATGGCGGCGATCTCGTCTCCGAGCTGCAGATGGCTCAGGAGCAGGTTGCTTTCGAAATGGGCTTCTGATTCTGAATCTTGGAATTGCCCCGTCAAGAGAATTGCCGGGGCAATTCTTTTTATCCGAAGTAGAGCAGAAAGGATGTAAACCTTCGTGGAAAAAAAGAGAAACCGTTACGGCTGGAGCTTCCTGATCGTCGCAACTGCGCTCATCACGGTCTTCAGCTTTTACCCGATGATCTCGGCGATGATCACGGCGTTCAAAACGGGTTCCAGCGCCAATATGAAATGGTGCGACCCGCTGATCTATAACTTCCAGCGCATGTTCAAGGACCGTATGTTCCTGACCTCCGTCAAGAACACGTTCTTTTATCTGATCATCCAGGTTCCCGTCATGCTGGTCCTTGCGATCCTGCTGGCGCAGATCCTGAATAACCCCAACCTCAAGTTCCGCGGCCTGTTCCGCACCTGCGTGTTCCTTCCCTGCGCCATCTCTCTCGTTTCCTACTCCCTCATTTTCCGCACGCTGTTCGCGACTCAGGGCCTCATCAACCAGGTCCTCATGAGCCTGCACCTGATCTCCGAGAACATCAACTGGCTCGGCCAGACCGGCACCGCCCGCGGCGTGATCATCTTCGCCCTGATCTGGCGCTGGACCGGCTACAACATGGTGTTCTACCTTGCCGGCCTCCAGAATCTGGACTATTCCGTCTACGAAGCTGCCAAGATCGACGGTGCCAACGGCTGGAAGACCTTTTGGCACATCACGGTTCCGCAGCTGCGCCCGGTCATTATCATGACATTCATCATGTCCATCAACGGCACGCTGCAGCTCTTCGACGAGTCTGTCAACCTCACAAACGGCGGCCCTGCCGGGACGACGATGACGATGTCCCATTATATTTACAATGCCGCTTTCGGCACCGGCACGGCAAACTTCGGTTATACCTCCGCTATGTCGATCCTGGTATTTGTGATGGTCGCAATTCTTGCCGCCATTAACCTGAAGGTGGGTGATTCTCGTGACTGATAAGAAGAAAAAAGGCATGGGCGCCATTCAGCGCCGCCTGATCCCGAGCTATATCTTCCTCATTTTCGTTTCGCTGATCTCTGTTTTCCCGCTCTTCTGGATGCTGACGGCTGCCACCAATACCAGCGTTGCGGTGCAGCAGGGCAAGCTTTGGTTCGGCAGCGAGCTTATCAACAACTTCAAGGCGCTGGTCGATCAGACGCAGCTCTGGTCCTCCTTCGGCAACTCCTTCTTCTACGCCATCGTGCAGACGGTTCTTTGCCTGTTCATCTGCTCCCTCGCCGGCTACGGCTTCGAGCTCTATCATGACAAGGGCAAGGACATGCTCTTTGCCGTTCTTCTGATGGCGATGATGATTCCGAGCGTTGCGACGATGGTTCCGCTGTTCAAGATCATGAGCAAGCTCAAGCTCCTCAACACGGTCTGGGGCTTCGTGCTTCCGAGCCTCGCAACTCCCTTTATGATTATGATGTTCCGCCAGAACTCCCGCAACTTCCCGGTTGAGATCATGAATGCGGCCCGCATTGACGGCCTCTCCGAGATCGGCATCTTCTTCAAGATCTATATGCCGGTCATGAAGTCCACCTATGCCGCTGCCGCCGTTATCTGCTTCATGAACGCCTGGAACTCTTACCTCTGGCCGAAAGTCGTCCTCAACAAGAGCAATGCGCAGACGATGCCGATCCTCATTGCAAACCTTGCCAGCGGCTACACCATTGACTATGGCGTGCTGATGATGGGTGTTCTGTTCTGCTCCCTGCCGACGGTCATTATCTTCTTCATCCTGCAGAAGCAGTTTGCAGAAGGCATTACCGGCGCAGTCAAGTAATACGAGCCAATACAATTTAAGACCCGGCGCTCTCCCAGTTTCTTGAGAGAGCGCCATTGTCACGAAAAGGGGAAAGCCATGATCAAAGAATTTTCTTATGAGCGCGCGGTAAAGGATTGCCGTGTATTTGCGGAAAACCGCCTGGATGCCCATGCGGATTTCGTCGCTTATGCCAACTGCGATGAACTGGAAGCGGGGGAGACGAGCCTGCGCCTTCCGCTCGACGGAATGTGGAAGTTCCATTATTCCAAGAATCTCGCCTCGGCTCCCGAGCGTTTCTATGCCAACGCTGCCTGCACGGACAGCTGGGACGATATCCCGGTTCCGGCGCACATCCAGATGGAGGGCTATGACAAGCCGGCCTATGTCAACACGCAGTATCCCTGGGACGCCACGGATGCCATCGTCCCGGGTGAAGTTCCCGCCTGGTTCAATCCGGTCGCGGACTATGTGACGGAGTTTACCCTTCCCGAACGCTTTGCCGGCATGCAGGTCAACATCTGCTTCGAAGGCGTGGAAAGCGGCTTTGCCGTCTGGCTGAACGGGCAGTATATCGGCTACAGCGAGAGCAGCTTTGACCCGTCGGACTTTGCCCTGACGGCAGCCCTTCAGCCCGGAAAGAACCGCCTCGCGGTCCGCGTATTCAAATGGACCGTCGGCAGTTGGTTCGAGGATCAGGACTTCTATCGTTTCTCCGGCATCTTCCGCAGCGTTTATCTCTATGCTGTCCCCGAGACGGCGATCCTGGATCTTTCCACGGTTCCGGTCCTCACGGAGGACCTTTGCGAAGGCGAGCTCTCCGTGTCGGCCCGCACCTGCGGTGCAGGCCGACTCTTTGCCGAGCTTGTTTATAACGATGTCCTCGTGACCTCCGGCGAAGTGGAGATCACGGGGGAGGAGACGGAGCTTGTGCTTCCCGTCTCGGAGCCGAAGCTTTGGAGTGCAGAGCAGCCCTTCCTTTATCAGCTTTGTCTGACCGTGGAAGACAAAAGCGGAAAGACTACGGAGATGATCCGCCAGAACGTCGGCTTCCGCCGCTTCGAGATGAAGAACGGCCTGATGCTGCTCAACGGCAAGCGCATCGTCTTCAAGGGCGTCGACCGGCATGACTTTTCCTCCGTCTGCGGCCGTGTTCCCAACCGTGAGGAGCTTCTTCTCGATATCCTGACCATGAAGCGCAACAACATCAACGCTATCCGCACTTCGCATTATCCGAATCAGTCCGCGCTCTATGATCTTTGCGATCTCTACGGTCTCTACATGATCGACGAGACCAACATGGAGACGCACGGCACCTGGGATGCCCTGTACCGCAAGGCGAAGGACGAGAGCTATGTGATCCCGAAGGACCACGAAGAATATGCGCCCCTTCTTCTCGACCGCGTCAATTCGATCTATCAGCGCGACAAGAATCATCCTTCCATTCTGATCTGGTCCTGCGGCAACGAGTCCTACGGCGGTAAGGTCATTTATGAGATGAGTCAGCTTTTCCGCCGCCTGGATCCCCACCGCCTGGTGCACTATGAGGGCATCCGTGCCGACCGCAGCTATCCGGACACGAGTGACATGGAGAGCCAGATGTACACGCCGGTTGCTAAGATCGAAGAATTCCTGAAGGAGCATCCGGAGAAGCCCTTTATTCTCTGCGAATATACCCACGCTATGGGCAACTCCTGCGGCGCCATGCACAAATATACCGACCTCAGCGAACGTGAGATGCGCTATCAGGGCGGCTTTATCTGGGACTATGTCGACCAGAGCATTTACCGCAAGAACCGTTACGGGGAATGGTACCAGGCCTATGGCGGAGATCATGGCGAACGGCCGACCGACTATAACTTCAGCGGAAACGGCATCGTCTACGGCGGCGACCGCAGCCCCTCTCCCAAAATGCAGGAGGTCAAGTTCAATTACCAGAACATCTCCGTCCTCTTTGAAGGCCTGAACTTCACGGTCGTCAACAAGCATCTCTTTACGAATACGAGCGCTTACCGCTGCGAGGTGCAGCTTCTCTCCAACGGGGAAGAGCAGCTCTCGGTTCCCTGCGAGGTCGCGGTGAAGCCCCTGGAGAAAGAGACCTACGCTCTGCCGGAGCGGATCTGCCGCAAAATGAAAACGCTGCAGGATGCCGCCCGCAGCCTTAAAAAGCCGATGCCGGAATTTGCCGTGACGGTCCGCTTCCTCCTGAAGGAGGATACGCTTTGGGCGAAGGCCGGGCATGAGATTGCCTTCGGACAGAACATTTGGAAGAGTGAGGAGAAGGCCTATTCGTCTGACGCGGAGCTCACGGTCATCCGCGGGACGCACAACATCGGCGTCCGCGGGCGCCTCTTCTCGGCGCAGTTTGCCGCCGTGAAGCCGGGCCTGACCTCTTATGTCTATAACAACACCGAGATGATCCGGCAGATTCCGGCTCCGAACTTCTGGCGCGCTCCCACGGACAACGATATGGGCTGCGGCATGCCCTTCACGCATGCCCAGTGGAAGATCGCAAGCCTTTACGCCAATGCCTACGGGGCAAACTTCCCGTCTGTGACGGAGAAGGAGCACAGCGTCGTCATCGGCTATGTCTACCATCTGCCGACGGTTCCTGCGGTCGACTGCACGGTGGAGTATGAAGTCTTCGGTGACGGCACCATCCGCACAACGCTTTCCTATCCCGGCGCAGAAGGTCTGCCGGAAATGCCGGAGTTCGGCATGCTCTTCAAGTTGGACGCCGACTTCAATCAGCTGACCTGGTACGGCCTCGGCCCGGCGGAGACCTATGTTGACCGCCGGAAGGGAGCCCGTCTCGGC
>R19__coassemble_1555_pt1 | contig 8281 bp, 6 predicted proteins | sample R19__metabat2_high_PE_006 | metagenome-assembled genome bin R19 | reverse complement strand
TGGCCTCCTTGGCGAAGATCTCCTTTCGCAGCGCGCCGGGGCGCTCGAGAAGTTCTTTCGCGGTCATGGTTTTTGTATTCTGCATATTTCGGATCTCCTTTCACTCTTCCAGGATCGGCGTAAAGCGCGGCTTGCCGGAATCGGGGATGCTTTTCGCACAGGGGCTGCTCCCGCCGTTTTCCTGATCCTCGCAGAGCCACTTTACGATCGCGGGGCGGATCGTGCGCTTCGTCTTGAGGTGCTCGGGATGGGCGTCATACCAGGAGCGCATATGCTTCAGCGTCTGCCGGACGTTCAGAGCCGGGTAGCTCTCCGCCCAAAGCGCAAGATCCTTTTCCGTCACGGTATATTCCGCTCCGTTTTTTAGCGGGAGCGTGATCGCCGGCTCCGCGGCGCGATCACTCGACAGAGTGATCGTATTTGGTTTGGTTTGGTCTTGGCTTGGCTTGGTTTGGTTTGGATTGGTATTGTCTGCCCGGGCATGCTCGGGCATGCTCGAGCATGCTTGAGCCGCGTTTTTCGCAACGTAACGGGCATCTGCTGCCTTGCGGGCATGGGCGGAGCGCTTTTCGGCTTTTGCCTGCTCGGAGGCATAGCTGCCGGAATAGTGGTCGTCCTTGATCATGACGAGCTCGCAGTAAAAGCGGGCGTCGCCGTCGAGATCGATCTTTTCTCCGGTGGATGCGTATTTCAGCAGGGCGCGGCAGAGCCGGCCAAAGTCCTCGTCCGAGAGGGGACTGAGGATGCGGAGGTAATCGATGGGCAGGGGGGCGTATTCTCTTTCGGTCATGGGGATCTCCTTTCTTGTGTTCGGCGGAAAAAAGAAAAAAGCCGGCAGAACATCCGGCCCGGGGGCAGACGGCCCCAAGGCTTCGGATGCTCTCCCGGCGGAACTCCTTACGATTCGGCTCGCGGCGAGCGACAGGATGAAATTGTCTTTCTTCGTCTCCTCCCGGGCGAGCCTCAAGGGCTGCAAGCTCCGGACGGAAGAGATTCCGAGGGGATTCGGCCTATTGCCTGCCGCTGAACATGCGGCAATATTGTTCCGCGCGCTTCAGGCTTCGGATGAGCCCGGCCACGCTCACGAGCAGGTAGCGGTCCGTTGCGGAATCGCCCCGCCTGCGGGGACGCTTGAACTCCGCATAGAGCGTGCTTCCATGCAGGACGAAGTCGAAAAGCGGGTGGTCGCCGATCTGCAGCCGGATGTCATTGCGTTCGGGATCCTTCGGAAGGAGGAGCTGCAGGTCCTCCTCGGGATCAAGGGGAATTTTCAAAGGTTCGGTCATGGATGCTCCCTGAATCTTCGTCTGCCTCTGTCCCTGCGGACAAGGCGGACAGGTGTTTTTACTGCACGGCGGTATAGGGGTCGTGCACAACGCGGACGACAACACCGAAGATCCGGCTGTTTTCATCGAGGTCGATGTCGGGATAGAGCGCCTCGGCATTTTCATCGAGGCTGTCGGAGCTGACCCAGATGCGCCCGCCGGACTCGTGATAGATCTTGGCGGCGGCCGCGTCGGCGTCGATGCCGACGATGACGATGTCTCCGTTCGAGGCCGTGAATTTGCGGTTGACGAGAAGCAGGTCGCCCGGGCAGATGCCGCGCCGGGTCATGCTCGTCCCTCGGGCGCGCAGCAGGAAGGACGGCTTCCCGCCGGTGAGCTCCACGGGCATCAGCATGCTGCACTCGATATTTTCCAGCGCGTCCGACGGCTCACCGCAGTGCACCTCGCCGACGAGCTGCACGTTGACGGCTCCGCCGTTCTGGTACTGCGGCGTGCTCACCGTCAGCCCGCCGCGCCCGCCCGTCTCCTGCGAGATGAGCTGCCGGCGGCGGAGCTCGCCAATGTCCCGGTGGACGCTGTTGAGCGAAGCGTAGCCGCAGTCGGAGAGGATCTGCCGATAGGTCGGCGTGCTGCCGTATTCGCGCTCATAGCTCCGGAGGTATTCCTCCGTGCGAAGCAGCCGGTCTTCGTCGATATGTTTCATTTTTTTGATGATCACCGCCTTTATTTAACGGAACAAAGGGTTCCTTTTCTTTGCAACTATCATAACCGATTTGGCATGCAAAGTCAACGGTACATTTGTTCCCCTTTCCTGTATTGTACCCAAATGGGGACGATTGCGTCCGGCGGCGAAATTTCCGGTTGTCGCGCACAAGGCGCCTATGATAAAATTCCGAAAAGAAACGATTGGCCGGTACGGCCGGAAGGAGAACAAAAAATGGCAGGGAAGGGAAAAACCGCGGAGCGCCTGGAACGGACGCGGCGTCTGCTGGCAGAGGAGAGCGATCCGTCGCACCGGCTGACGCTCAAAATGATCCAAAGCCGCCTGCAGCAGTCCGGATTCGACGCCGTCAAGTGCAGCACGGTCTCCAAGGACATTGAAAAGCTGCGGGAAAGCGGGGTCGAGATCGCGGAGGAGCATTCCCGCCGTACGCGGGAGCTCTACATGGTAAAGGAGCTCGAGTTTACGGACCTCAAGATCCTTTGCGAGCTGGTGCGCTCCTCCGGCTTTCTGAGCGAGGGCCGCACCGGGGAGCTGATCGGCAAGCTGCGCGCGCTCGGCACGCAGGAGGACCGGGACCGCCTGGACGCGACCCGGCTCCTTTTCAATGCCTCCAAGCGCAGCAGCCACGGCACGCTCTATTCGCTCGACGCCGCCGAGGAGGCGGCTGCGGAGGGAAAGCAGCTCTCGTTTGAATATTATGACGATATCTGTTCCTCGGAAGCTCTCCCGCACTATGACCCGATCAAGACCGTAAGCCCCGTCGGCGCCTTTACGGACGAGGGCCGGCTCTATCTTTACGCCTGGGACGCCTCCGCCCGAAACGAAAGCACCGGGCAGCCGGGGGCGTTCCGGAGCTATCGCTTTGACAAGATGCAGAAGGCCGTAAAGCTGGAGACGCCTGCCGCCGCCGAAGCCCTGCACCTGCGCGGGCAGGATCTTTCCGCCGTTTTGAAGTCCTCCTTCCGGATGTTCCTCTCCGGGGAGGAAAAGCCTGTGACGCTCCGCTTCCCCAAACGCCTCACGGGCCACCTGCGCGACAAGTTCGGCGAGGACATCCCGGTGGAAGAATTGGGCGGAGACCTCCGGCGCGTCACGGTCCCCGTCCGCATCAGCGGCAATTTTTACGGCTGGCTGGTCCAGTTCGGCGGCGAGATCCTCCCGGAGGGCCCGGAGGACGTCGTCGAAGGCTTTCAGAAGCACCTGCAGGGGATCCTGGGGAAGCTGGGGAAGTGAGCCGCGGGGAAAGTGCAGGCGTCGCTTCGCAAGCGACCTTTTCCGTCCATTCGTATGCTATACTTTGGCCATCGAAAGAAAGGGAAGGAGAATCTGAAAATGGCAATCTCCTATGAAGACGCAAAGAAAAAGGCCCTGCGGCTGTACCGCAAGGCGAACGCAGCCGAGGATTACGGCGATGCGTACTGTTTCTATGACAAGAACCAGAAGGGCATCATGTATGGCAGCCCGGATGTGATCGTCCTGAAAGATACGGGCGAGGCGATCAGCGTGGACACGTACTTCAAGTCGAGAAGCGACGATTACGTGTTCCATTCCACGCCGCTCGCGTTCTGAAACGGCGGAGAGCAGCTCTCAGGAGCTGCTTTCCTTTTTTTACGGCTTCTATGGGCAAATTGCACAAATTTGAACCTGAGATTTTGTGAATTGTGCCGACGAACAAAATCCGGATTTCTGCCCAACGAAGCTGAAATCTGTGCTATAATGTCATATTATTATCGGCATAGTATGCCTGCAAATGGCCGAAAAAGGAGAGTTCCAACGATGAAATTTACGGATACCAAGTTTTTTACCAATGAACCGAACAATACGCTCTATGAGCGCTTTTCCGCAATTCTGCAGAGCAATACCCAGTTCTTTGACGTTCTGGTCGGATATTTCCGGTCGACGGGCTTTTTCCGCATGGAGGATGCGCTGAAGGATGTGGAAAAGATCCGGATCCTGGTCGGGCTGAATGTGGACAAGAGCACGGCGGAATTCATCGATATGGCCAACGAGCAGTATACGATCCCGAAGGTCACGACGAATCAGGGCATGCAGATCCTGCAGCAGGAAGTGACGCAGGAATTTGAAGAGACCGAGCCCAATGCCGAGGTGGAGCAGGGCGTGCGCACGTTTATTGACTGGCTGAAATCCGGCAAGCTTGAGATGCGTATGTATGTCAAGAATCCCATCCACGCCAAGGTGTATATCATGCGCAAGAATCCGGAAAAGGTGCCGGATATGTACGGCAGCGTCATCACGGGCTCGAGCAACTTCTCGACCAACGGCCTGGTCAACAATCTGGAGTTCAACGTGGAGCTCAAGGACACGCCGGATGTGATGTTCGCTCTGCAGCATTTTGAAGCTCTCTGGAAAGACGGAATCGACATCAAGGACGTCTATATCGAAGCCGTCGATCAGGACACCTGGATGCGCGACGACCTGACGCCCTATGAGGTCTATCTCAAGACGCTCTATGAATACTTCAAGGAAGAGATCAACGAGGACAAGGACAAGATCCGCGGCCTGCTTCCGCCGGGATATATGGAGCTGCAGTATCAGCTTGACGCGGTCATCCAGGCGAGAAAGCGTCTGAAGGCATACAACGGCGTCTTCATCTCGGATGTCGTCGGTCTTGGAAAGACCTATATCTGCGCCCTTCTGGCCAAGACGCTGGAGACAACGTCCTGGAAGCTGTTCATCTGCCCTCCGGTCCTGAAAAGCTATTGGCAGGATGTGCTCAATGAATTCGGCGTGACGCGCTATGTGGTGGAGTCTCTCGGCAAGCTGGACAGCATCATTGCCAAAGGGACGGAGCGCTATGACTATGTCTTCGTCGATGAAGCGCACCGCTTCCGGAACAGCGTGACCGAGAGCTATAAGGAACTGCACGAGATCTGCCATGGGAAAAAAGTCGTCCTGGTCTCCGCCACGCCGATCAACAACTATACGGCAGATATTGAAAATCAGCTCTATCTCTTCCAGCCCAAGAAGAACGGCAATATCGGCACGATTAAGGATCTCGAAGGCTTCTTCCGTGCGCTGCAGAGCAAGCTGAACCGGATCCCGCAGGGAAGCCAGGCCTATTTGAAGCAGCTGAATGAAAACTCGGAGGTCATCCGGGACCGCCTGCTCCGGGAGATCATGATCCGCCGGACGCGCGGCGAGATCCAGAAATATTACGCAAAGGATCTGGAAGCACAGGGCCTTGTTTTCCCGAAGGCCGGCAGCCCGATCAAGCTTATCTACGAGTTCGACGAGCAGATGGATCTGACCTTCCAGGAAACCATCGAGACGATTCGTGATTTCAAGTACTCCCGTTATATGCCGCTTACTTATCTAAGGGATCTGGAGAAATACAAGACGATCCTGGTCTCGCAGAAAAACATGGGCGGATTCATGAAGGGCGTGCTCATCAAGCGCCTGGAGAGCAGCTTCTATGCCTTCCGAAAGAGCGTAGACCGGTTCATTTCCTCCTATGAGAAGTTCATCCGGATGTATGAGAGCGGCACGGTCCTCATCAGCAAGAAGATCAACGTCTATGATCTCTTGGATGACGGCGATGAGACCAAGCTCCTGCATTATATCGAGAATCAGGACGTCATGAAATTTGACGTTTCCGAGTTCACGCCGAAATTCATCAAGGATCTCCGGCATGACCTGACGCAGCTGGAATACCTCCGCGACATGTGGAAGGATATTACGATCGACCCGAAGCTGGATCGCTTCCGCGAAGAGCTGAAGACCAATGAAGTCCTCAAGGGAAAGAAAATCATCGTCTTTACGGAGTCCAAGGAGACGGCCGACTATCTGATGCAAAATCTGAAGGATCTCTACGGCACACGCATCATCTCTTTCAGCGGCCAGAGCTCTCTCGTGCTGAAGGCGGATATTGAAGACAGCTTCAACCCCAAATTCAAGGAAAAAGAAAACGACAAGTATGATCTCCTGATCACGACGGACGTCCTGGCCGAAGGCATCAACCTCCATCGGGCCAATGTCCTCGTCAACTACGACCTGCCCTGGAACCCGACCCGCATCATGCAGCGCGTCGGCCGTGTGAACCGTGTCGGCACGGAATTTGACCGCATTTATGTCTTCAACTTCTTCCCGACGGCGCAGTCTTCCAAGCATATGCCGCTGGAGGACCGCATCATAGAGAAGATCACAATCTTCCACGGCGCGCTCGGCGAAGACTACAAGTATGTTTCCGACGAGGAGAATCCCACGCCGCAGGGCCTGTTCGACAAGATGAATGCGGATCTCGATGATGACGGCGAAGGCACCAATCCGGAGCTCGAGTATCTCACGGTGATCCGCGGCATCCGTGACGCGCAGCCTGAGCTTTATGGCAAGATCAAAAAGATTCCGCTCAAGGCCAAGGTTGCAAAGGCGGGGGAGAGCAAGGGTACGAATTCCACGCTGACCTTCCTGCGCCGCGGAGATTACCGCACGTTCTATCAGTTCGCCTCCCCCGAGCCGCAGCAGCTCACCTTTATGGAAGCCATTCAGAAGATCAAGTGCGAGCCCCGGGAGCCGAAGCTTTCCATCAGCGGAGATTATTATGACCAGGTCAAGGCCAACGAAAAGCAGTTTGAGGCCTTCCTCTCCAGCGAATCGGAGATCACGCACGAGATGCACCTGCTGAGCGGAAATGACAAGAAGGCGATCGATATCTTCAAGGCACTGCTGAGCTCGCATGTTCTGACGGAGATCGAAGAGGAGAAAGCAAACATTCTGATCCGGCGCTGGGAGAACGGCGAGATCCCGGACAAGGTGTCCAAGGACGTTGTCAAGGAAATGAAGAAGGGAACCGGTGGCGGCGACCTGCTGGAGCTCTATCATGCCTTGATGCTGCACATTCCGGACACTTACCTGGAGGAATCCAGAGCGGATGCGAAGAAGAAAAAAATCGTGCGGGAAACGGTTCTTTCCTGCTATCTGAGGGGGAAATAAAAAATGCCCACGACGGTATCGGTAATCGAAGATATTCTGAAAAGCGCATATACGGAAGAGGGCTATATCTCGCTGGTCCGCGAGATCTTCGACAGCGTCGAGATCCGCTCTTCCACCTATCGGAAGGAATTTTCCAATTTCTCTTCCCATATTGACGGCTATTCCAATGTCGGCCTTTATAAGACGCCGAAAAATGAAAAGATCGCTATTTTTTCGGTTCAGCTCAAGAGCGGGACGTATGTGGAAAATTCCCGCAGCACGCAGAGAAGCTTTGCCCGCAATCTTATCGATGCGGGAGGCTGCGACGCGGCCATCATCGCCTTCTATACGCCGAATGACAGCAAATGGCGCCTGTCCTTCGTGCGCCTGGAAAAGGACATGAAGTTCGAAAACGGGAAGTTCAAGATCACCGAGGAGCTGACGCCCGCCCGCCGTTACTCTTACCTTGTCGGCAAGGACGAACCCTGCCATACGGCCATTTCCCGCTTCCATGATTTTATCATCAACAAGAACTTCAATCCGACGCTCGACGAGATCGAAGAGGCCTTCAGCGTAGAGAAGGTCACCAGAGAGTTCTTTACGCTTTACTGCGAGAAGTTCTATAACCTCCAGGAATATCTGGAGAGCAATGAGGACTTCAGGGAGGAGTCGGAGCGCTGCGGCTTTACCTCGGAGCAGTTTGCCAAAAAGCTTCTTGGCCAGATCGTCTTCCTTTACTTCCTGCAGAAAAAAGGCTGGCTGGGCGTGAAGGTCTGGCTGCCGGCGCTGACGGAGAAGGAATATAAAGACCTGTATTTTACGCACGGCGGACAGGGCCGTGTGATCAAGGAATACCTCCCGAAGATCTATCTTCCGCAGGAGGACGGCAGCTATAAGCTCAATTCCAAAGCTCTGGACGATGTCCCGGATGACGCGGAAGAGGTCATTGCCAACAACATGCCCCGCAAATTCAACTGGGGAGACGGCTCGCGTTCCTTCCTGCGTACGATCTTTGAATATTCCAAACGGCATAAGGGCCGCTTCTATGACAATTATCTCGAGCCCCTCTTTTATGACACCTTAAACCGGAACCGCGGCAAGCTGGCCTACTGCCCGACCTTCCATGCCCGGATCCCGTTCCTCTCCGGCGGACTTTTTGCGCCCATTGATAATTACGACTGGAAAAACAGCGACTTCGACATCCCGGATGAGATCTTCTCCAACAAGAAGGACGACGATGACCGCAACGGCACCGGCATTCTGGACGTCTTTGACCGCTATAACTTCACCATCAGCGAAGACGAACCGATGGAGCGTGAAGTGGCCATTGACCCGGAGATGC
>R19__coassemble_1438_pt1 | contig 8695 bp, 10 predicted proteins | sample R19__metabat2_high_PE_006 | metagenome-assembled genome bin R19 | reverse complement strand
ACTTAAAAATTCAGTTTTTGAATCTCACGCCGATAATGGTGTGGGAAGTTTGAGTAATTTATAATAAGAAAAGTTACGGATATGACCGGCATAGACCGGCACTCTGTGTAAAAAAGGAGAGGATTTCATGAAAATTAAGAGGCTTTGCCGGATTTCGGCCCTTTTTCTGCTGTGTTTTCTCCTAATGGCATGCGGAACGGCACAGACGGATGAGAAACAAGCCGATACTGCCAAAACAATGACCTATTGGGCCGAAGGCGAGAGCCGCACGGCATTTCTTAAATATCTTGACGCTATTACGGACGAGAGCAGTCCGGATTATATTCCGGAGACGGACCGCATCGCTGTCTTTGACTTGGACGGAACGCTCATCGGAGAGCAGTTCCCGGTGTATTTTGACTGGATGATGTGTGTGCATCGCGTACTGGACGACCCGGACTATGCCCCAACCGAGGAGCAGCTTGCCGTAACCGAAGAGATCCTGACGGCCGTTCGCAGCGGAAGTTTTCCGGATGACCTCGAGGAGAAGCAGTTTAATCTCAGCCTGGAGCTTTTTGTCGGGCTTACGCAGGAGGAATACCGCACCTATGTCCGCAGCTTTCTGCAGACCTCTGCCGACCGATTTGACGGCCTGACACTAGAAAATGCCTGGTTCCGCACAACAGTGGAGGCAGCGCAGGTGCTGCAGGAGAACGGCTTTACCGTATATATTTGCAGCGGAACCGACCGCGAGGCGGATCGTGTCATGATCGCAGAGATCCTCGACATTCCGTACCGTCAGGTCATAGGCAGCGATGCCTATACGGTCGCAAGCGGGCAGGGCGAGAACGGATATCTGGAATATCAGTATGCGGAGGGAGATGTCCCGGTAAGGACGGCGATTCCCATCATTAAAAATGTCAAAAGCAGCAAGCCGGTGCAGATCGCCCAAGAGATCGGGCAGAAGCCGGTCGTCGCCTTTGGCAACAGCACGGGAGATCTCAGCATGTTTATGTATACGACAGACGCCAATCCCTACCGCGCCATTGCTTTCTGTGTCGTACCGGACGATGACACGCGAGAGGTTGCCTATCCCGAGAAGGCGGAGAATCTGAGAAACATCTGTGCCGAAAACGGCTGGATCCCAATCTCAATGAAAAATGACTTCGTTACGATCTATGGAGACGATGTCACGCTGGATCTTTCTTCCACGCCCTGGCTTGACCGGATGTGTGCTATGCTCGAAGAAGCGGAGCAGTCGGCCGCAGCGTAAGAAACGCCCCCGCAGGAGTTATTCAAGTCCTGCGGGGGCGATGCTTATTTTGTAGAATTTTCCTTTTTATTCGGATCTTTTGCTTTTTCCATCCGTCTTCTCCAGATGATGGAAACGATCATGAAGCAGGTACCAATGCAGATCCACGCAGCACCAAGGGAACTGTCAGAACGCGTGAAGTAGACCGCGGAAACAATGTAGGCGAGAACAGCTGCGATCAGGCTGCAGAGAAAGGCAAGTTTATTCTTTTCCATTTACGCGCTCCATTATACATTGATCTCAGCCTTGACGCCGAGGAGGTCTTTGTTCTTTTCCAGCAGCGGCCGGACCGTTTCCGAGAGATAGCGCTCGACCTGGTGCGGGGCGCAGCCGATGTACTTGGACGGATCCATCGTCTGCTGCAGCTCTTCCAGCGTAAGGCCGAAGGTCTCGTCGGCTGCAATGAGCTCCAGAAGATTGTTCTCCAGCCCGAGCTGCTTGACATTGGCGCCTGCCTGCATGGAGAGCTGGCGGATGCGTTCGTGAAGCTCCTGGCGGTCTCCGCCCTTCTTAACGGCGTCCATCATGATATTTTCCGTCGCCATGAAGGGAAGCTCGCTCATGAGGCGCTTCGTGATGACCTTTTCGTAGACGACGAGCCCGTCAACCACATTGAGGCAGAGATCAAGCACGCCGTCAATGGCGAGAAAGCCTTCCGCAATGCTGAGGCGCTTGTTGGCGGAATCGTCCAGTGTGCGCTCGAACCACTGCGTAGCCGAAGTGATGGCCGGATTGAGCGCATCAATAAGAATATAGCGCGAGATCGAAGCGATCCGCTCGGAGCGCATGGGGTTGCGCTTGTATGCCATGGCGGAAGACCCGATCTGAGATTTTTCAAACGGCTCTTCGACTTCTTTGAGATGCTGCAGAAGGCGGATGTCATTGCTCATCTTGTGCGCGCTTGCCGCAATGCCGGCCACACAGTTCATGACCCGGGTGTCGACCTTGCGGGAATACGTCTGCCCCGAGACGGGATAACAGCCGGGGAAGCCGAGCTTTTCGGCGATCATGGGGTCAATGCGGTCGATCTTGTCATAATCTCCGTCAAAGAGCTCGAGGAAGGAGGCCTGCGTGCCGGTCGTGCCTTTGCAGCCAAGGAGCCGGAGGGTGGAGAGAACATAGTCGAGATCCTCCAGGTCCATCATGAAGTCCTGCAGCCAGAGCGTTGCCCGCTTGCCGACGGTGGTCGGCTGGGCCGGCTGAAAGTGCGTAAAGGCGAGCGTAGGCAGATCCTTGTATTTCTCCGCAAAACCGGCAAGCTCTGCGATCACATTGACGAGCTTGCGGCGGACGAGGAGAAGTGCCTCACGCATCAGGATCATATCCGTGTTGTCGCCGACATAGCATGAGGTGCAGCCGAGATGAATGATGCCCTTTGCCTTGGGGCACTGCACGCCGTAAGCATAGACGTGGCTCATAACGTCATGCCGGACGATCTTCTCGCGTTCCTTTGCGACCTCAAAGTTGATATCGTCCACATGCGCGCGCAGCTCGTCGAGCTGCTCGTCCGTGATATTCAGCCCCAGCTCCTGCTCGACTTCCGCAATGGCGACCCAAAGGCGGCGCCAGGTGCTGAACTTCTTCTGCGCGGAGAAGATGAACTGCATCTCGCGGCTGGCATAGCGTTCGGAGAGGGGAGAGGAGTAGTTCTCGTAGCTCATGCCGTGAACTCTTTCCCGGTGAGGAGCTGATAGGCTTCCTTGTATTTGGCAACCGTCTTCTCGATCACGTCGTCCGGCAGCAGATAATCGCTCTCCGGGTTGGCCTTGAGCCAGTCGCGGACGAACTGCTTGTCATAGGACGGCTGGCTCTTGCCTGCCTCGTAGCCCTCGAGCGGCCAGAAGCGGGAGGAATCCGGCGTCAGCATCTCATCGCCCAGGATCACATTGCCGTTTTCATCCAGGCCAAATTCAAACTTGGTGTCGGCAATAATGATGCCGCGGCTAAGCGCGTATTCGGCGCACTTCTTGTAAAGGGCGACCGTGCAGTCGCGAAGCGCGGAAGCATAGGTCTCGCCCTTGCCGGGATAGAGCTTTTCCAGAAGCGAGACGGTCTCCTCATAGCTGACGTTTTCGTCATGCTCGCCGAGCTCGGCCTTGGTGGAAGGCGTGTAGATGGGCTCCGGGAGCTTTTCGGATTCCTTCAGCCCTGCGGGCAGTGTGATGCCGCAGACCTTGCCGGTCTTCTGATAGCTGGCCCAGCCGCTGCCGGTGATGTAGCCGCGGACGATGCACTCGATGGGGAGCATCTCAAGCTTGCGGCACTTCATGCTTCTGCCTTTGTAATAATCGGTGCGGAAAAACTCAGGCATGTCGGCCGTATCGGTGGAGAGCATATGGTTCGGGAGAATGTCTTTCGTGAAGTCAAACCAGAAGCGGGACATCTGCGTAAGGATGCGGCCCTTGTTTTCCACCTTGTTCTTGAGGATCACGTCAAAAGCGGAGATCCGGTCCGTCGCGGTGATGATAAGGCTGTCTCCGAGATCGTAGACCTCGCGGACCTTGCCTTCCTTAAACGGCTTGTAAACAGTCATGCTTGTTCTCCTTACTATAATTTATTTAACTGCAACAGTATAATCATTTGGCGCCCGCCCGTCAAGAAGGTTAAATTAATAGCTCATGAAATCCGCTTCTTTACAAACAGCGCGAATTTTATTATAATATAAACTCAAATTTTATTGAATTTCTCAAACAGGAAGGCGATCTTTATGTTATTCAAGCAATCTGAGCTGACAAAGGAAGAGCAGACAGCCAAGACCTACCGGGAGACCTACGAATGGGTGCAGTGCCTGATTGCGGCGCTTGCGGCGTGCGTGGTCCTTTTCCTGTTCTTTGTCCGCGTGATCGATGTGAAGGGCTCCTCGATGAATCCGACGCTGTGGAACGGGGACAAGATGCTCGTTTCCAATCTGTTCTACACGCCGAAGGCAGGCGACGTCGTCGTGTTCAAAAAGGATGAATACAGCGATCAGAAGGCGCTCGTCAAGCGCATTATTGCCACCGAAGGCCAGGAGATCAATATCGACTTCGACAACGGCATCGTCTACATTGACGGCGAGGCGATCGAAGAGGATTACATCAATGACCTCACGAAGACCAAGCTCGACTTTATCGGCCCGCAAACGGTTCCCGAGGGCTGCGTTTTTGTCATGGGAGACAACCGCAACGCTTCGACGGACAGCCGCAAGACGGAGATCGGCATGGTGGATACGCGTCTGATCCTTGGCAAGGTCTATATGGTTCTTTTCCCGATCGGCTCTTTCGGCCCGGTGAACTGATGGCAGATCAGCAGAGCGAACGGATCAACATCCAGTGGTATCCCGGGCATATGACCAAGGCCCGGCGGATGATCGAGGAGACGATCTCCCAGGTCGATGCGGTCTGCGAGATCCTGGATGCCCGCATTCCCCGCGCCAGCGGAAACCCGGACATCAAGCGCCTTTCCGAGGGCAAGCCGAGAATGGTCATCATCAACCGCTGCGATCTCGCCGATCCTGCCGTTACCGCCCGCTGGAAGGCTTATTTTGAAAAGGACGGGGCAACCGTCATTGAAACGGACGCCAAAAGCGGCAAGGGCATCAGCGCTTTCGCCCCTGCCGTCCGGCGTATTCTTGCGGAGAAGCTGCAGAGCTACGAGGAAAAAGGACAGGTCGGCCGAAAGCTGCGCGTTATGATCCTGGGCATCCCCAACGTCGGCAAGTCAACGTTTATCAACAAGGTGGCAGGGCGCAAGGCGGCCATTGCCGGCGACCGGCCGGGCGTCACGCGCGGCAAGCAGTGGATCGCTGTGGACAACGGCATCGATCTGCTCGATACGCCGGGTATCCTGTGGCCAAAGTTTGACAGCCAGGAGGTCGGCGAGCTTTTGGCTATGACGAACGCCATCAAGACGGAGGTCTTCGATTACGAGACCCTTGCGGCAAACTTTATGCTCCGCCTGCGGGAAATGTACCCCGAGGCGCTGCGGGAACGGTATAAATTTGAGCCCGACCCCGAAGCGAACGGCTTTGAGCTCCTGGAAGCGGCGGCGAGAAAGCGCGGCTTTCTCATTTCACGCGGAGAAGCCGATATCGAGCGCATGGCAAAAACGCTTCTGAATGAATACCACGAGGGCCGGCTTGGCCGGCTTTCTCTGGAGGCGCCGGTATGACGGACCTCTGGGCAATGGAAAACGAGATCTATGATTCCGGCTTTTCCCTCCTTTGCGGAATCGACGAGGCCGGGCGTGGCCCGCTGGCAGGCCCTGTGTGTGCTGCGGCATGCATCCTTCCCCGCGGCCTGGCCGTGGATGGCCTGAACGACTCAAAGAAACTCACAGAGGTGAAGCGGGAGAAGCTTTATGATATCATCCTGTCTTCGGCCGTCTCTTACGGCATCGCATTTGCAAGCGTGGAGGAGATCGAGAAGCTCAATATTCTGAACGCGACCTTCCTCGCAATGAGCCGGGCGTATGAGCAACTTTCGCCGAAGCCGGAGCTCGCTCTTGTTGACGGAAACCGGAGCACAGGTCTGGCTTTCCCGACAAAATGCATCGTCAAGGGCGATGCGCTCTGCGCGGACATTTCGGCCGCATCGATCCTCGCCAAAGTAACGAGAGACCGGCTTATGGCAGAGCTTGCAAAGCAGTATCCGGAATACGGGTTTGAAAAGCATAAGGGCTACGGCACGGCAGCGCACTATGCGGCCCTGCGGGAATATGGCCCGAGCCCGGTGCATCGGATGAGCTTTCTGAGGAAAATGCATTGACGGAGCAGCAGACGCTCGGGCAGTTCGGGGAAGATGTTGCCTGCGCTTTCCTGGAAAGCAAAGGCTATCGGATCCTGGAGCGCAACTTCAAGTGCCGCATGGGGGAAGTGGACGTTATTTCCCGCACAGACGAGATCCTTTCCTTCGCCGAGGTCAAGCTCCGGAAGAACACCTCCTTCGCCGAGGCGCGGGAATTTGTCACAAGATCCAAGCAGAAAAAGCTCCGGCTTGCAGCGGGGCTCTATCTTTCTGCGCATCCCTATCCTCTGCAGATCCGCTATGACGTCATCGAGGTCTATGCCCCCGAGGGGGCGGGAGGCAAGGCCTATGTGCGCCTGGTGGCAGATGCGTTTTCCTGAGAAACGTGTCCGTCAAATAGAAAGAAACAAGGCGGTGAGGTATGGCCCTCTATACGATCGGAGATCTTCATCTCTCTCTGTCGGTCAACAAGCCGATGGATATCTTTGGCACAAAATGGAAAAATCACGCAGAGCGGCTGCGGGAAAACTTTGCAGCGCTGACGGAGGGGGATGTCTGTGTGCTCTGCGGGGACAGCAGCTGGGGGATGACGCTTGAAGAGAGCCGGGAGGACTTTGCCTTTATCGATGCGCTGCCCGGGAGAAAGATCATTCTCAAGGGTAACCATGACTACTGGTGGACGACCGCCAAAAAAATGAAGGACTTTTTTGAAGCCAACGGATTTCACAGCATTGAAATTCTGAACAATAACTGCTTTCCGTATGGTGAAAACTATGCCGTCTGCGGGACGCGGGGCTGGTTTTTTGAAGAAGAGCGCGGAGGCGAGCATGACAAGAAGATCATGAACCGCGAGATCCTGCGGCTCAAGGCCTCGCTTGACGCGGCGGGGGACAAAGAAAAGCTCGCTTTCCTGCATTATCCTCCGCTTTATCAGAATTACCGCTGTGAGGAGATCATCCGTCTGCTGCAGGACTACGGCGTAAAGCTCTGCTGCTATGGCCATATTCATGCCAAGGGCTGCCAGTATGCCTTCAACGGATGGAGCGGAAGAACGGAATACAAGCTGGTATCAGCGGATTTCCTTGATTTTGCCCCGAAAAAGATTATAAATTAACCGTTGATTTTACAGACAAGGTCTGCTAATATTATAAATCGGCATTTTAAAGTTTTGAGAAGTAAGCAAATTTGTAGGAGGAATCGATCATGATTCTTAAGAATTCGGAAAAGAAAGAAAATAATCGGCTGCAGTTCGTCGTCGAGTCGGATGAGGCGGAGTTCTCCGCTGCCGTCAAGACCGGCTATCTCAAGAACAAGAACCGGATCAGCGTTCCCGGCTTCCGCAAGGGCAAGGCCCCGCAGGCTGTCATCGAAGGCATGTACGGCAAGGAAGTCTTCTATCAGGACGCTTTGGACGAGCTCGCTCAGCCTGCTTTTGATAAGGGCATTGAAGAGACTGCCGCCAACTATATCGGCTCTCCCACTATCGTGAACGCCGATGTGGAAGAGGGCAAGGCCGTCTTTACCTTCATGGTAGAGCTTTATCCCGAGGTCGAGCTCGGCCAGTACAAGGGCATCGAAGTTACGAAGATCGACACGACGGTCACGGATGCGGACGTGGACGAGGCCGTTGCCGCCGTTCAGAAGCGCAACGCCCGCAAGGTCACGATCGAGGATCGTGCCGCTCAGATGGGCGATACCTGCAATATCGATTTCGAGGGCTTCCTCGATGCCGAGAAGACCCAGCCCTTCGAGGGCGGCAAGGGCGAGAAGTTCGACCTTGAGCTTGGCTCTCATTCCTTCGTTCCCGGCTTTGAAGATCAGATCGCCGGCATGAACGTCGGCGAAGAGAAGGACATCAACATCACCTTCCCGCAGGACTACATGGAAGATCTGGCCGGCAAGGATGTTGTCTTCCATGTCAAGGTCAATTCCATTACGATGTCCGAGATGCCCGAACTGGATGACGAGTTTGCCAAGGATGTTTCCGAGTTCGATACGCTCGAGGAGTACAAGGCAAGCGTACGCAAGGAGCTCGAGGAGAAGAAGGAAGACGAAGCTCAGTCCACTATGCGCTCTGAAGCCATTCTCAAGGCCTGCGACAACATGAAGGTCGAGGTTCCCGAGGTTATGATCCGCAGCCACATGGAGCAGATCATCCGCAACTTTGCTTCCAACTACGGCATGTCCGACCCGAATATGCCGCTGGATAAGCTCGCTTCCATGATGGGCCTTAATGAGGAGACCATGAATACGGCCATCCGCCCGAATGCCATTCAGGAAGCAAAGGTTGACCTCCTGGTCAATGCCGTCGTCAAGGCGGAGAACATCCAGGCCGACGAGGAGAGCCTGAACGCCTATATCGAGAAGACGGCCGAGCAGGTCGGCGCCACGGCGGACGATCTCAAGAAGTACTTCGGTCCGGAATACATCGAGAGCCAGTACAAGAGAGAGACTGCGCTTGACCTCATTGCCAAGAGCGTCGTGGAAGTGGAAGCTCCGGCTGCCGAAGAAAAGGCGGAAGAAGAGAAGGCTGCCGAATAATCCGGCCGCCGAAATATCCCGATTTAGGAGAATACCCGCATGAGTTTGGTTCCTTACGTCGTCGAACAGACGAGCCGCGGCGAGCGGTCTTATGATATCTATTCCCGCCTGCTGAATGACCGCATCATCTTCCTTTCGG
>R19__coassemble_1334_pt1 | contig 9091 bp, 11 predicted proteins | sample R19__metabat2_high_PE_006 | metagenome-assembled genome bin R19 | reverse complement strand
CCGGGAGATGCCGGGAAAGCGGCGCAGAACAGAGTTGAAGAAATTCCCCGGATGGCTTATCAGGAAGCCGGCCGGGGAATTGTCAGAACAGATCGGAATGAGTTCCGGTCCGGGAGAGAAAAAGGATCAGTTCCTCTCCGTCAATGCGGTAGACAAGAAGCCAATCCGGCAGGATATGGCATTCTCGAAATCCGGCATAATTCCCGGCCAGTTCGTGATCGCGATTTTTAGAGGGCAAGGGTTCCTGTTTTGCCAAGATCTGCACGGTCTGATCGAGCAGCGCGAGATCATAGCCTCTTCGTGATGCAAGACGAAGGTCCTTCCGGAATTGATTCGAAAGAACGATGTCAAGCATCGGCAAGAACCTCTGCCATCGCCTCGCGGAAGGAGGCGTATTTTTTATAGCTTTCCGGATGCTGTTTCATCTCATAGTATTCGTTCAAAGCGGCAGCCGTCTCCGGATTTTCGCGGCTGACAGCGAAGGGAAGCCCCTGCACACGCAGCGATTGCTTCAAAAAAATGGTAACGGCGGTGGACAGATCCATTCCCAGATCTTTAAACAGCGCAGCACTTTCCGATTTCAGATCGGCATCCAGGCTGATATTTGTACTTACTTTTGCCATGAAAATTACCTCCTTTTATTTTCTCAAGATTACCATGCCGGATCGAAAAAGTCAACAATTACACACATAATATGCACATGATGTGCGCATGTGTCTGCCAGGCGGCGGACATCGCCCGCATCCCCGAAGCCCTCGCCGTCCGGGAGATGCCGGGAAAGCGGCGCAGAACAGAGTTGAAGAAATTCCCCGGATGGCTTATAATGGAGCCGGCCGGGGAATCCGGTTTTAGCGGTAGTTGACAGATGAGGTAAGAGATATGACAATCAATGAGATCATATTTATGCAGTTAAGAATCGTTCGGCTTTTCAGCGAAAGATTTTTCTTAAAAGTGAGCGAAGTAAATCATATCTTCTGTGAGCACGGGATATACGAACTGATTCAGGAAGGATACGGCGCCTACCACTGCGGTGGAGATGAGATCGTTTATGAGGATGTACTCGAGATCTTGAAAAGGGAGGGAGCCTTGGCATGATCCTGCAGCCGGAGATGGTTCTGTATCATGGTTCGTATACAGAGATCGAGAGCATTGATTTAAGAAAGTGCGATGAGGCAAAGGATTTCGGCCGAGGATTCTATCTGACGTCTTCCCAAAAGCAGGCGGCTGCGTTTATTAAAACGGCACTGGCCAAAGCAAAGCGAAACGGGCGCATTCCTGCGGAGCAGACGCACGGCTTTGTAACGGAATATCAGTTCTGCTTCGACCCAAATATTCGTTACTACGAATTCGAAGAGACCAATAAGGACTGGCTTTACTACATTGCCGTAAATCGAAGAAGCATGTTGGCGAAAAACTTGAAACCTCTGCTGAGCAGAGACTTTGACCGGTATGAGATACTGGCGGGGAAAATCGCGAATGACGATACAAACGTCACTCTGAATACCTTCCTGGCCGGAGTCTACGGAGAAGTTGACAGCAGCATGGCATTTGAGACGGTTACACACTTGTTGAAGCCGGAACGGCTGCAGGATCAGTTTTGCTTTAAAACCGAACGCGCGATCCGGACACTGAAAAAATTGGGAGCGGAACGATATGAAATCTCCTAAAATCGATTTTTCCATCGATCTTCTGATCTGCATGGCGATCAAGGATCTTTCTGCACAGGAGCAGATCAGTGAAGCCGAAGCAAGAAATCGCCTCCTGGCTTCCCGTGCAGTGCAGCTGGTCTATGATCCATCCAATCAGCTTTGGACAGAAGGCCCGGATGCTCTGCTTGAGTTGTATCGGGAAATCGGTTGACGTCCCCCCTCCTATGAGGAAAAGCCGCGGACACCCCCGGTTCCTTCGCCGCCCAGGAGATGCCGGGAAAGCGGCGCAGAACAGAGTTGAAGAAATTCCCCGGAGGGCTTATAATGGAGCCGGCCGGGGAATTTCCCGGATACAGAAAAAGCAACAAGAGGACGGCAGCAATGAAAAACCGAGTTGAACTAAATGGGAAGACCATTCTCGTGACGGGGGCCGGCGGGTTTATCGGGGCTTATCTCTGCCGGGAGCTGCTGCGGCGCTTTCCGGAGGCGAAGATCGTCGGGTTCGACAATCTGAACGACTATTACGAGGTCAGCCTGAAGGAGCACCGCCTGCGGGAACTCGGGAAGGCGGCGGACGGCATCGTGCGCGGCGATGTGGCGAACGGCTTTGCGGCCGGGAACTTCACCTTCGTCCGCGGCGACCTCGCGGACAAGGCTCCGGTGGAGCAGGTGTTCGAAAAATACCGCTTCGGCGTTGTCGTGAATCTCGCCGCCCAGGCGGGCGTGCGGTATTCCATCGACCATCCGGACGCGTATATCGAGTCCAACCTCATCGGGTTTTACAACATTCTCGAGGCGTGCCGGCGGTATCCGCCGGAGCATCTGGTGTACGCCTCCAGCAGCAGCGTCTACGGCGGGAACAAAAAGGTGCCCTTCTCGACGGAGGACCGGACGGATACGCCCGTCTCCCTCTATGCGGCGACGAAGAAATCCAACGAGCTGCTCGCGCACGCGTACGCCAAGCTCTACAACATCCCCTCCACGGGCCTGCGCTTCTTTACCGTCTACGGCCCGGCGGGGCGGCCGGATATGTTCTATTATTCCGCCACGCGCCGCCTCTGCAGGGGGGAGAAGATTCAGATCTTCAATTACGGCAACTGCAAGCGGGACTTCACGTATATCGACGATATCGTCGAGGGGATCGTCCGCGTGATGCAGGGGGCGCCGGAGAAGCGGGACGGGGAGGACGGGCTGCCCCTGCCGCCGTACACCGTCTACAATATCGGCGGGGGAACGCCGGAGGATCTGCTCGCCTATGTCTCAACGCTGCAGGAGGAGCTCGTGCGCGCGGAGGTGCTGCCTTCAGGGTATGACTTCGAAGGGCACCGGGAGCTTGTCGGCATGCAGCCGGGCGACGTGCCCGTCACGTACGCCGACTCCGCCGCCCTGGAGCGGGACTACGGCTTCACGCCGCGCATCGGCATCCGGCAGGGGCTGCGGGCGTTCGCGGAATGGTACAAGGAATATTACCGGGTGTAAAAAAGAGCGCAGAACAGAGTTGAAGAAATTCCCCGGCCGGCTTATAATGGAGCCGTCCGGGGGATCTGCAAAAGAGAGTAAAAAAAAGAACAGGAGAGAAAAGAAATGAAACGTTGGACCGCCCTTATGCTTGCGCTGTGCCTGGTGCTCAGCCTTTCCGCAGCCTGCTTTGCCGAATCGGCGAAGAAGCCGGGCATTGACGATATCCGCGCGTGCGGGCAGGAGGACAGCATGCAGCTGCCCCTCGAGGAGAGCTATCTCGAGTATTACGAAAGCAAATATATCTGGTGCGTCGGCGGCTGCTTCGTGTATTCCTACACGAAGCCGGAGAGCGCGCAGATCCTCACGACCATCGCCCAGGGCACCAAGGTGACGCAGATCGCCCTGCAGAACGGCATGGCCTGCATCCTTTACCAGGACGGCCTCGGAAGAGATCACGCCGGCTGGGTCACGGCGACGAATCTCAATTACATGATCCTGAAGGGCGAGGCTTTGGACGTGAACTGGAAGAAGGAGCTGGCCGAGCTCGCCGTGCAGGGGCAGGCGGAGCCTTCGGAAGAGCTCTTCGAAGTGCTGGAGGAGACCATCGAGCATCCGACGGACGGGCACTATCTGGAGGATTACGAGCTCGAGAAGGTCAGCACGGACAATGTCAGCTATGTCTATGACCGCGCCCGCCGCGACGTAAATCACCGCGTCGCCGTGCTGAACGCCGGCGTGGAGGTCGCCGTTTTTGCCCGGCAGGGCGACATGTGCTGCGCCCTCTTCATGACGCCGAACGGCCTCAAAGCCGGCTGGATCAACCCGCAGAATCTCAGCGCGGCCTGAGAGGCCTGCGCTCTGCAGACGAGGAACGGAAATGACGGAAGCTCAGTTTCACTGGAAAGAAAACGGAAAGATCAAGCTCTGCATCATCGTAGGCACGCGCCCCGAGATCATCCGCCTCGCGGCGACGATCCGGCGGTGCCGGGAATATTTTGACTGCTGCGTGGCGCACACGGGGCAGAATTACGACAAAAATCTCAACGACGTCTTCTGGGCGGACTTCGAGCTCGGCGGGCCGGACGTGTATCTCAACGTCGTGGGGGAGAACCTCGGGCAGACCTGCGGGAACGTGATCGCCCGGTCGTACGAGCTGATGGCGCAGCTGAAGCCGGACGCGCTCCTCGTCCTCGGGGACACGAACTCCTGCCTCTCCGCCATCTCCGCCAAGCGCCTGCACATCCCCATCTTCCACATGGAGGCGGGGAACCGCTGCAAGGACGAGTGCCTCCCGGAGGAGACGAACCGCCGCATCGTCGACATTATCTCGGACGTCAACCTGCCCTATTCCGAGGCGGCGCGCAAGTATCTCGCGGACTGCGGCCTGCCGAAGGAGCGGACGTACGTGACCGGCTCCCCGATGGCGGAGGTGCTGCGCGGAAATCTCGAAAAGATCGAGGCCTCGGACATTCTGGAGCGCCTCGGCCTGCAGAAGGACGGCTACATCCTCCTCTCCGCGCACCGCGAGGAGAACCTCGACACGGAGGAGAACTTCCTCTCTCTCTTCACGGCCGTCAACGCCCTCGCGGAGAAGTATGACCTGCCCATTCTCTACTCCTGCCATCCGCGCTCCCGCAAGCGCCTGGAGGCGAGCAGCTTCCGGCTGGACGCGCGCGTGCGCGTTTCGGAGCCGCTGGGCTTTAACGACTATAACTGCCTGCAGATGAACGCCCTCGCCATCGTCTCGGATTCCGGGACGCTGCCGGAGGAGAGCAGCTTCTATCTCTCCATCGGGCATCCGATCGCGGCCGTCTGCATCCGGACGTCCACCGAGCGGCCGGAGGCCCTCGAGGCGGGGGACTTCATCCTCGCCGGCATCACGGCGCAGGAGCTTTTGAACGCCACCGACATGGCCATCGACATGAAGCGCCGCGGCATCCTCGGCAAGCCCTGCCCGGACTATACGGACGAGAATGTCAGCATGAAGGTCGTGCGGATCATCCAGGGCTACGTGAACGTCGTGAACAAGATGGTCTGGCGGAAGCGCTGAGCGGAGAGGCGGAAGAAGATGAAGCTGCTTCGCGGCCTTTTCCGGCGCATCCTCTCGCTTCTGCTGCTCGTGCTGCTCGCGGCGGGCGTCCTCTTCCTTCTGCCGCTCACCGAGCAGACGGACACCGAGGGCCTCCCGCAGGACGCCTCCTGGATGGGGACGCTGCCCGACTCGCTGCGCCTGAACGAGATCACGATCCCCGGGACGCACGCGAGCGCCTCGCAGTTCACGGCGCTGCCCTTCTTCACGCGCTGCCAGGCCTCCGGCATCGGGGAGCAGCTCGCGATGGGCTTCCGGCTGCTGGACGTCTCGCTCGCCGTCGTCGGGGAGACGAACGGAATGAAGCTCTGCTCCGGGAGCGCCTCGTGCACCGTGAGCGCCCTGCCGAACGCCGAGGCGCTCGGGCTCGACGCCGTGCTCGAGGAGTGCTACGCCTTTCTCGCCGAGCACCCGACGGAGACGGTCCTCTTCTCCGTGACGCGCCAGAGCGGAGAGGCGACCGCGGCGGAATTCGAGGCCGTGCTCTATTCCCACATCCTGCAGCACGCCGGGAGCTGGCTTCTGACCGACACCGTCCCGACGCTGGGGGAGGCGCGGGGGAAGCTCGTGCTGCTGCGCGGCTATGAGGACGAGGCGCGGCTCGGCGCCGTCGCCGGGATTCCGCTCGTCTACGCCTCGCAGAGCGGCAGCAAGGCCGCCCTCACGGCCGAGGCCGTCTCCAACGGGAGCTATACGCTCTATGTGCAGGATCTCGCGGACCTGAACGACACCGACAAGTGGACCGCCTTCACCGCCGGCATGGCCGCCGGACGGGCGCAGACGGCGCTCGGGAACATCTCCCTGAGCTTCCTCTCCACGAAGGGCAGCCTCCCCGTGGGGCACCCCTGGGCCCACGCGCAGAAGCTCAACGCGGCGCTGCGCAACCGCGGCGAGGATCTCAGCGGCTGGATCCTGCTCGACTTCGGCGAGCCCTATCTCGCCCGGCAGATCTACGAGAGCAACGCGCTCTACGGCACGCAGACGGTATCGGCGTCTGCGGCGTCTTCGGCCGCCGCGTCTGCCTCCGCTTCCGGCGGGAGCGCCGATCCCGCCATGCATATCGCGTAAGCAAAAAGGCCCGGCCGTTCGGCCGAGCCTTTTTAAATTCAAAGATCTTCGAGCAGGAGGCTGCGCACGCGCTCTCCGATCGCGTTCGTCCGCCCGGCGGCGATCTCCTCCGCGGGGAGGACGGCGCAGACGCGCAGGCGGATGTCCGTTCTTCTCCAGGGGGCGCGGGAGCGGATCTTGTCCGTGCCGGCCACCGCGACGACGGCGACGGGGCATTTGGCGCTCTGCGCGGCCTTGAAGACGGCGTTGTGGAAGGGGAGCAGCTCGCCCGTCTTGGAACGCGTGCCCTCGGGGTAGACCATCACGGGCCCGTGCCCGGCGGAGATCCAGTCCGACGCGCGGCGGATGGCCGTGACGGCGGCGCGGGGATTCTCACGGTCAATGGCGATGAAGCCGGCGCGGCGGATGACCGGGCCGATGACGGGGATCGCGAGATTTTCGGGCTTGGAGATGAAGGTCACCTTCTCCCGGCGCAGCGCGAGGAGCACGGCGAAGGGATCGAAGGCGGAGATGTGGTTGCCGACCAGGAGATAATGCCCGTCCTCCGGGAGCTTCTCCCGGCCCTCGAGCGTGATGCGCATCCGGAGCGCCACGCGGCAGATCGCCATGGCCGCGTCGATCACGAAGCGGTAATAGCGGCTCGGGGCGTCGTACTCCCGGCCCTTCGGCACGGCCAGCGCGCTGAAGAGGATCCAGAGCCCCGTCAGCAGCACGGCGCCGAGCAGCGCGGCGAGCACGGCAAAGAGAAGATGCAGAGCCATCGGCGCGCCCTCAGGCCATGGGATGGGTGCTGTCGTAAACGTCCTTGAGCTTGGCGCGGAGCAGGCCGGAGTAGACGTGCGTCGAGGAAATGTCGGCGTGGCCGAGCATCTCCTGGACGGAGCGCAGGTCGGCTCCGTTCTGAATGAGGTGGGCGGCGAAGGAGTGGCGCAGCGTGTGCGGCGTGATGTCCTTTTCGATGCCGGCCTTGGCGGCATAGAACTTGACGAGCTTCCAGAAGCCCTGGCGGCTCATCCGGTCGCCCGAGACGTTGACGAAAAGGGCCGTCTCGTCCGAATCTCCGATCATCTGGGGGCGGACGAGCTCCAGATAGTCCTGCAGGGCCGCGACGGCGCCGGGATAGAGCGGAATGACGCGCGATCTCTCATGGCCGCGGCAGCGGACGGAGGCCTCCTCCAGGTTCAGGTCCTCCAGGTCGAGCTCGATGAGCTCGGAGACACGGATGCCGGTGGCATAGAGGAGCTCCAGCATGGCCTTGTCGCGGTAGCCCTTGGCGTCGATGCAGCGGGGCTGGGCGAGCAGAAGCTCGATCTCCTCGTTGGTGAGGATCTCGGGGATGTGGTGCTCCTGCTTTTCCGGCGTGAGCTTCAGGGAGGGATTCTTCCGGACGTAGCGGCGGATGCAGAGATGCATATAGAGGCATTTGATCGAGGCGATGGAGCGGGAGACCGTCGAGACTGAGCGGCCGCTCTCGCGCAGCGAGGAAATGTATTCGCCGAGATCCTGCTCCGTGGCGGTGAGGAGATCGTGCTCCGTCTCCGCGGCGAGATAGGCGCTCAGCTGGCGCACGTCGCGCAGGTAGGACGAGAGCGTATTGCGGGAGGCCTTTTTCTCATCGGTCAGATGGGCCTCGAAGATTTCGATGATTTCAGAGTCAGTCATAAGGCGGTTCCTCGAAATAAATTGACATAATCGTTTGAACTGGTTACATAATAATTACAATTCAGTGAAAAGTCAACATAATTTTTTACAAATTTCCTAAAATATGTAAATTAAATTTAAACGAAGCTGCAGGCGGATTGAAATTTTCCGCCGAAACGGGTATGATGGCAGCAGAATACAAGCCCCGCAAATTTTTCCTCAGGAGGGATCGGACATGAAACACGAGATCCGCAGGCGTCTCGCGCTGCTTCTGGCGCTGCTGCAGCTGTTCTGCCTCACGGCAGGGGCCGCGGGCGCGGAGTACGGCGCGGAGACGGGCGCCCGGCTCGGCAATACGCCGCTGAAGGACGGGATCTATTACACGGTCGAAAACGGCATGCCGACGGAGCGCGCGGAGGAGCCGGAGAGTTATCTCCTCTATGACGCCGCCTCCGGCACGCTCCGGATGAAGAACTTTCAATATAATGTAGAAGAGCAGGGGAGCGACGCCTCCTTTGCCGCTCTGACGCTCCCGGGCGACACGGTGATCGTGCTCGAGGGCGAGAACGTGCTCCGCAATTCCGGCGCCTTCTCCTTCGGCGAGGAGCCGGAGGTGACGCGCCTCAGCAGCGGCCTTCTCGCCGAGGGCTTCACGCTCACGGTGACGGGCACGGGCTCGCTCGGCGTCTATGCCGCGAATGCGGAGGAGTTTACCGGCACGGGCGTCACGGCGGCGCGCATCGTCCTCGCGGGCGAGGTCACGCTCCGCGCCGAGGGCCGTTCGGCGGCCTTCTCCTGCCTGCCCGAGCTCGCGGAGGGCTATGAGGCCGAGGCGGCTGCCGGAGAGGCGGAGGGCGCCGCCGGCGCCGCCAATGCGCAGGATGCCTGGACCTTCCAGGGGAACCGCTTTGCTTCCGTGACGGTGTGCGCGGCCGGACCGAGCGAGGAGGAGCTCCTCGCGCAGCAGGAGGCCGAACGCCTCGCCGCCGAGCAGGCGGCGGCCGAAGAAGCAGCGCGCATCGCAGCCGAAGAACAGGCAGCCGCCGAGCAGGCGGCAGCCGAAGAGGCAGCGCGCATCGCAGCCGAGGAACAGGCAGCGGCGGAAGAGGCAGCACGTCTCGCCGCCGAGCAGGCGGCAGCCGAAGAGGCGGCGCGCATCGCAGCCGAAGAACAGGCAGCCGCC
>R19__coassemble_1297_pt1 | contig 9229 bp, 9 predicted proteins | sample R19__metabat2_high_PE_006 | metagenome-assembled genome bin R19 | reverse complement strand
ATAAAAAACAGGCCCGGGTCTTTCTTTTCCGAAAGACCCGGGCTTTGGCTTTATAGGGGAACGAGGCTTACGCCGCGGCGTTTACGAGCGCAAAGCCGCAGTCCTCGCAGAGCTTGGCGGTGGTGTTATACCAGGGGACGTCTTCCCCGAAGCTGTGGGCGGCGGTGAGCTCGTCCAGGGGATAGAGGTAGGCTTTCAGGCTGAGGTTGTCGTAGGTGACGAGGGAGGCGCAGACGGAATGCTCTTCGGCCTGCGCGACGACGTCGGCCCAGTCATACCAGGTGTCGCCGACGCGGAGGAAGCTCTCACCCTCGCCGACGTGGCCCTCCAGGTAGTACTTTTCCTCAAAGTCCGGGTTGAACTGCTTGAAGGCCTCGTTGAATTTTTCGCCGACGCCGGAGACATAGGGCAGGGTATAGCTCGTGCCGTCGGAGGTCTCCAGGCGCTCGAGCGTCACGATGCTGAAGCGGGTGCCGGCGGGGAGCACGTAATTCTGGCTGAGCTTGACGCGGTGGTAGCCGGAATATTCATAGGTGTCCGTGATCGTGTCGAGCAGGACACCGTCGGTCGGGGAGGCGGCGTCCTCGCCGAGCAGATAGACGGCGGCCGTCGCCTTGGTGTTGTGGCCGTAGGTCAGGAGGCTGACGTAGGAGAGAACGCTGTCGGTGTCCGTTTCAAAGACGTTTGCGAGGAAGACCGGGGAGTCGAGCACAAGTCCGGTGACGCGGTCGGCCTCCATGAGGTCATAGGACTCGATGCCGTAGGCTGTCGTCTCGTAGGGATCCACATCATAATCAAAGCTCTCGGCATAGCGGATGGTCTGGTCGTAGTAGGAGAGATAGAAGTAACCGTCGTTGCCGTAAGTGTCGCCCCAGGAATTGCGGATGATCCAGGCGCCGTCGGCCGGGGGCTCATGGCCTTCGACAAAGTTGGAAGCGGAATAATTGTCGTCCCACCCGACGATGGTGACCGCATGGGTGACCTCGGCTGCGGGATCCCAGACATACTGGGCGTAGGTGTCTGTGTTGATATAGGTCTCGTGGTTGGCAGCGTCCCGGCGTTCGACGAGCTCGTGGAAGGCGTCGTAGTCCCAGCCGACCTCGTCCGCCACGGAGCGGGCCAGAGCCTCGGCCGCGGCCTTCTCTTCCTCGGAGGGCTCCTCCTCCGGCTCAGGCTCGGTGAAGAAGATCCTCTGCACATACTCGTCGAGCTCCTCGTCGGTGATCTCCTCGAGCGTCTCGCCGCGATAGAGAAGCAGAGAACAGGCGTAGTCGCGCAGCTGCTGCTGTGTGGCGTCGAGATAGGAGAGCCCGTCGCAGCGGATCAGCAGATAGGCGCTGATGTACTCCTCGGGAACGCCGCGCTCCGCCATGTGGTCGTGGAGGCGGATCCGGCGGGCCTCGGGAGACATGGCCTGGTCGGCATGGTAGGCGATCGTCACGGCGCGGCCGGCAAGAAGCTCCTTCTTGATGGCCTCGGTGCCTTCGGGCTGATAGACATAGTTGCCGTCCTCGTCACGGCCGGCGGGAGCGGGAAGGAAGGAGCTGCTCTCCAGCTGGTAGGTGGCGCCGAAGCGCTCGCTCTCCGGGAGCGTCCAGTCCGCGGCAAGAGAATTGGAGCCGTCCGCTGCCGTGTAGGGATACTGCTCTTCCGTGACAGGGCCGATGCCGTTGGCGAAGATGGAGGAGGCGTAGCCCATGGTGGCGCCGTTGTTGTAGTGGGCGCTGTTTACGTCCTCCTCCGCCGTTGCGAGCCAGACGCCCTCGCCGGCCTGATCGGCCAGCTCGGGATAGGGAAAGTCTTCTCCGTCCAGTTCCTCTTCGGTCGGGAGGTGGGAGGTGGCAAACCAGGCGAGATGCTTCTCGGAGAGATCCAGATCCTTTCCGTTGGCCTCCGCATATTCCTCCACGGTCATGCCAAGGTCGGAGAGAATGCTGATCTCGCTTGCGGCGATGGAGGCAAAGCCCCAGCAGGTGCCCCACTGCGCCTGGTCGCGCACCGGGGGAACGACGCCGCGCGAGCGCAGGTCAAAGCTCTCGGGGAGCGTATCGGAGGAATCCGTCCATACGGAGGAGGCGGGGTATTCGATCGGGGGATCGGCGGAATAGAGGCGGACGAGCGAGAGCGCTTCCTCCGTCATGCCGTCGAGAATGGGCGTTAAAGCGTCCTCTTCCGCACCGTCGGCAAAGCCGGCGAGCGGCAGCGAGAGAAGCATGGCGGCCGAAACGAGCGCACAGAGCCCTCTGTGCCGGAGGTTTCTGAAATTCATGGCATTTTACCCTTCTTTCATAAAATCTAATTTATTTTATCACAGCTGAGGGAAGAACGCAATCGGAGTTGAAAAATTCGGGGAGGCTGCACTGTCAGACTGTGTCGACGCCGTTTCAGTTCTTTGCTCTCGTGGTCATCCCGCAGTGGCTGATGCTGTGAAGAGAGAAACCGCTCCGGCCGGTTCTTCGGTCGGAGCGGTCTGTTTTATCGGGACAGTTCGGAGCGAAACAGAGTAGGATAGTCGGATCGGCCGTCGCGAGCTTTGCTTTCAGCCGAAAAAGCTCCTCCCGGCGCTCAAAGGCTTCGATGCTCATCACAACGATATCGCCCTCACCGTTCTTCGTGATATAGATCGGCTCTTCTTCCTGATGCGCAAGATCCGAGATCATGCCATAGTCGTTTCGAAGCGTTGTGGAAGATTTGATCAGCATAGAAAGCCTTCCAATGAATTATTCTTGCATTATTATACAACAATTCTATCATAAAGCAAGAACAAATGTTGGAGAATGTGCCTCAGAACTCGTTTCCCGGGAATTGGGGGATGCCGGCGAAGCCGGCGGCGAGGTCGGCGTCCGTGGGGATGTAGTCCGTCATTTCGCCGTCGTGGAACTTCTGGTAGGCGACGAGGTCAAAGTAACCGGTGCCGGTGAGGCCGAAGAGAATGTTCTTCTCCTCGCCGGTCTCCTTGCACTTGAGCGCCTCGTCGATGGCGACGCGGATGGCGTGGGAGCTCTCCGGCGCGGGAAGGATGCCCTCTGTCCGGGCGAAGTACTCGGCCGCCTGGAAAACGGACGTCTGCTCGACGGAGGTGGCCTCCATGAGCCCGTCGTGATAGAGCTGCGAGAGAACGGAGCTCATGCCGTGGAAGCGGAGGCCGCCGGCATGGTTCGGGGATGGAATGAAGCCGCTGCCCAGCGTGTACATCTTGGCGAGCGGGCAGATCATGCCGGTGTCGCAGAAGTCATAGGCGAACTTGCCGCGGGTAAAGCTCGGGCAGGAGGCGGGCTCGACGGCGATGAAGCGGTAATCCTGCTCGCCGCGCAGCTTCTCTCCCATGAAGGGCGCGATCAGGCCGCCCAGGTTGGACCCGCCGCCGGCACAGCCAATAATGATATCGGGCTTGATGCCGTATTTGTCCAGGGCGGTCTTGGTCTCCAATCCGATGATGGACTGGTGGAGCAGGACCTGGTTGAGGACGCTTCCGAGCACGTAGCGGTAGCCCTCGTTCTGCGTGGCGACCTCGACGGCCTCCGAGATGGCGCAGCCGAGCGAGCCCGTGGTGCCCGGATGGGCTTCCAGGATGCGGCGGCCGACGGCCGTTTCCGTGGAGGGGGAGGGAGTGACGGAGGCGCCGTAGGTCCGCATGACCTCGCGGCGGAAGGGCTTCTGCTCGTAGGAGACCTTCACCATGAAGACCTTGCAGTCTAAGTGCAGGTAGGCGCAGGCCATGGAGAGGGCCGTGCCCCACTGGCCGGCTCCGGTCTCCGTGGTGACGCCCTTGAGGCCCTGCTTCTTGGCGTAATAGGCCTGGGCGATGGCGGAGTTGAGCTTGTGGCTGCCGCTCGTGTTGTTGCCTTCAAACTTATAGTAGATCTTGGCGGGCGTGCCGAGTGCCTTTTCCAGGCAATAGGCGCGCACGACGGGAGAGGGGCGGTACATCTTGTAGAATTCGCGGATCTCGGCGGGGATCTCGATAAAGGGCGTCGTGTCGTCCAGCTCCTGGGCGACCAGCTCCTTGCAGAAGATGGGCTCGAGCTCTTCGGCGGTCAGCGGCTGGTGGGTGCCCGGATTGAGAAGGGGAGCGGGCTTGTTCTTCATATCGGCGCGAAGATTGTACCAGGCCGTCGGCATCTCACTTTCGGATAAATAGATCTTGTAGGGAATGTTCTGCTCTGCCATGGCTGCAATCTCCTTTTTTTTATTTATTTGGCGCTGTTTTTCAAGCGCAGGTTATTCATAACACTTTTCTTTTGCCTTGTAAAATGATATAATCCAATCTGGCAATAAGAAAAACTTATGATAACGCTTTGCGCCTCCCCAAAAGGGGAGCGGCAAAGGAAAGAAAAAGGAGAGCGCCATGAATCTCAACCGGCTGGAATACTTTGTGCAGGCGGCGGAGGCGAAGAACTTTACCCGGGCTGCGGAGAAATGCTTCATCTCCCAGACGGCCATGACGCAGCAGATCCGCGCACTGGAGGAGGACGTCGGCGTGGCGCTTTTTGTGCGGGACAAGCACCATGTCGAGCTGACGCGGGCGGGGGAGGTCTATCTCCGGGAGGCCCGGCAGATCCTGGAGCAGAACGAGCACGCCCTGCGCGCCGCGCGCCTCGCGGCATCCGGAAGCAACGGGGAGCTGACGGTCGGCTTCATCACGGGCTACGGGCTGAGCGACGCGCCGCGGATCCTGCGGGGCTTCGGGCGCGTCTATCCCGACATCCGCCTGAAGCTGCTGCGCAATACCATGAGCGGGCTGATGGCGGCGCTGGAAAAGGGCGAGTGCGACCTCGCCTTCACGCTCACGCCCTCCCAGTTCCAAACGCAGTATCCGGGCATCGAGCACCGCTTTCTGCAGAGCTATCCCCTGATGGCGGTCCTGCCGCGGGACCATCCGCTTGCCGCCCGGGAATCGCTGACCTACCCGGATCTGAAGGGGGAGCGCTTCATCCTCATGCAGCCCTCCGCCCGTGCGCGGGATGAGATGGAGGAGATCCTCCTCATTTATCACCGCGGCGGCTTTATGCCCGAGATCGCCGCCATCGACCCCGAGCCCGAGACGATCCTCCTGATGGTCCTCGCGGGGCTGGGGATCTGCCTGATGCCGGAATACATCGTGCGGCATCAGCACAGCCATCCGGATCTCCGCCTGATCCCCGTCATGCGGGCGGACGGAGGCGCGGAGACGCTGGACGTGGAGCTCGCCTGGTCCGGGACGAACGGGAACCCCACGCTTGAGAAGATCCTGCTGCTGACCTGAAGATAAAGATTGACGGGGTCTTTCTGCTGTGATAAAATAAATAAAGTGATACAAAAAATCTTAGCATTTTAGAGATTTTTCGTATCCGATTTTCTATTTGAAGAAAAAAGGAGAAACATTATGGGATTCGGTGAAGCGGTTTCCAGCGTATTTTCCAAGTATGCCACCTTCAGCGGCCGCGCAAGACGGTCGGAGTACTGGTATTTTGCCCTGTTTTATGCCCTTGTCGATCTCGTCATCGTCGGAGTCCTGGGTGCCGTGCTCGGCACGGATTCCAAGATCTATACGATTATCAACGGCATCTTCGGCCTCGCGATGCTCCTCCCCAATCTGTCCGTCACGGCAAGACGCCTGCATGACATCGGCAAGAGCGGCTGGTGGATGCTCATCGAGCTCGTCCCCATCGTCGGCGTGATTTTGATGATCGTCTGGTGCGCCAAGGACAGCGAGCCGGGCGACAACGAGTACGGCCCCAACCCGAAGTACTGAGCCGATGGAACCGACTCAAAAGACCGGCGCCGCCCTCCAGAGCGGACTGACGCGCGAGCAGGCGCTGGCGCTGCTGAAGAAGTACAATCAGGATGCGTTCCACATCCGCCATGGCCTCACGGTCGAGGGCGTCATGCGCTGGTACGCCGGAGAGCTCGGCTATGCCGACGAGGAAGAATTCTGGGGCCAGGTCGGCCTGCTGCATGATATCGACTTCGAGATGTGGCCGGAGCAGCACTGCGTCAAGGCTCCCGAGCTTCTGCGGGAGGGCGGCTGCAGCGAGGAGCTCATCCACGCCGTCTGCTCCCACGGCTTCGGCCTCTGCTGCGACGTGGAGCCCGAGCGCGAAATGGAAAAGGTCCTCTTCGCGGCCGACGAGCTCACGGGGCTCATCTGGTCCTATGCGCTGATGCGCCCGGAGAAGAATTGCGACGGCATGGAACTGAAGAGCCTGAAGAAAAAATTCAAGGACAAGAAGTTTGCCGCCGGCTGCTCCCGCGATGTCATCGCGCAGGGGGCCGAGCGCCTGGGCTGGGAGCTGGACGAGCTCCTGAGCCGCACCATTTCCGCCATGCAGAGCTGCGAAGCTTCTGTCAACGCGGCGATGGAAAACGCATGAAAGCAGAAAAGACCCGACCGGGATGTGCTCCCGGCCGGGCCTTTTCTGATGCGGAGATCAGTCGTGATAGAACTTGTCAGAAATAGAACTTGTCAGAATCGGAGGACGCAACCTTGTCGGAAGCATTCCCCTTGAAGAGCCAGGGGATGAACTTGTCGCCGGCCTCGCCAAACGTGCTGCCCAGGCTGCGGGCGAGCGTGGACACGAAGGTCTTTGCCTCTTCGGCGCCAAGCTTCAGGCCGCCGAGCACGGAAGAGAGCTCCTCCTCGGAGAGGTCCTTCAGGCGAGCGTCAATGTCCATAACATCCTGCTTGATCTGTTCGAGTTCTTCTGCGGATTTCATGATAAATTCTTCCTAATAAAAAATAATTTTTCTCATGGAAAGGCGCTGCTGTTCTGCAGCCGTAGAATAATACGCACGGCGAACAGAAACGCAACAGTTTAAAAAAAGATTATCACAGAAACGCAGAAAAAGCAAGTGCGCTTTGGCAAGGTCCGGCATCTCCGGGATTGCGTCCGGGGCAGGAAAATGGTAAAATCAGACATCTTGATCGATCAGGAGCAGCCGCTATGAAAAAACACAGGAAGTTTCTACGAAGCGCGCTTCTCGCGCTTCTTTCCCTTGCGCTGGTCTTCTCCTGCGCCGCCCCGTGTTCTTTTGCCGAGGCGCCTGCCGCAGAAGAGAACGCGGACGCCGAGGCTTTCATGGCCGATCTCGCGGCGCTGGACGGCATTTGCGATGTCTCCATGGACGAAAACGGCCTCATCACGGCCTATATCGTTCAGCCGCTCGACTGGGCCGGCGGCACGGACGCGACCTTCCTCCAGAAGCTTCGCATCGCCTATACCGGGGCCGACCTCCCGGTCTGCTACTGCTGCGGGGGCTACAGCATCAACACCAGCATCTCGGACCGCATGCTCTTCCCGGAGGGCTATGCCTACAACGCCGTCCGCATCGAATACCGCTTCTTCGGGGATTCCATGCCCGAGGGCCTGTCGGCCGATTCCGCGGAGCTCTGGGAATACCTGACGGTGGAAAACGCGGCCGAGGACATCCACGCCGTCATTACCCGCCTGGGGACCCTGCTTACCGGCAAGCGCGTGATGACCGGCGTCAGCAAGGGCGGCTTTACGACGAACTTCCAGGCCTACCGGCACCCGGAGGACGCCGAGCTCTTCCTGCCCTTCTGCGCCCCGCTCTGCGCTTCGGAATCCGACGGCGCCATGTTTGACTTCCTGAACAACCGCGTCGGGGACGACGTGCTCGGCGAGGAGACAGCCGCGGAAGTGCGCGGCATCCTTCTCGACTTTCAGCTCGAGTGCATCCGCTATAAGGACGATCTGAAAACGCGCTACCGGGATCTCGCCGTCAGCGAGACGGAGCACGGCGAGACGGACTACCGTCCGATCCTCATGGAGGACGGCGGCGCGCGCTTCTATGACCTCGCGGTGGCGGACCTGCTGCCCAACGTCTGGACGGCCCAGGGGCACGCGATGGACTGCGGCAGCGTCGACGGCATCCGGAGCGTGTTCGGCGGCATCGTCTCTATGCCGTGCGGGACCGCGGAGGAGATCGCCGCCAAGGAGGACGCCATCTTCGATGCGCTCACCGCGCGCTGCGATCCCTTCACGTATTCCTCCTGCCTCGACAACATGATCTTTATCTACACGATGCAGTCCGCCATGCAGATGGGAAATTATTATCCCGACCTGACGCCCCTGCGGCAGCGCATCGCCGAAGAGCAGGAAAAGGATCCCTCCTTCCCGGCTCTGACGGTCACGGAGGAAGAGGAGAAGACCATGCTCACCGCCTTCTACCTCACGGAGGAGCAGCGGGAGCTGGCCGCGCAGTTCTCCTTTGTGCACGACGAGCTGGTCGAATGGGAGCAGACCACGGAGGCCAACGTCCTCATGGTCTTCGGCGGCGTGGACGCCTGGTACGGCGTCGCCATCCCGGAATGCGGCAACCCCAACGTCCGGCGCGTGGTCGTGAAGACGGGGGAGAGCTCCTCCACGATGGGCCACGTGTACAGCGTCGCCACCTTTGACGAGGCCTCGCGGGAGCTGATCTACGATGCGCTGGAGGCGCTGCGGTGACGAAAGAAAAAAGCTCTTGCATTTTCCAAACGCAAGTTTTATAATGCGAATATCTTAATCAAGAAAGGATTTTCACAAATGAAAAAGTTAATCGCAATCCTTTGCATCGCAGCCATGCTCTTCTCCTTCTCCGCATGCGCATTTGCGGACGCCGCCACGAAGGAATATGTGACCTTCTCCGCAGAAAATGTCGACGAGAGCCTGTATGACGGCCACTGGGTCGAGCTGTGCGAGCTGATCGACATGTATCTCCCGACGGACTGGGTCGAGATCGAGCTCACCGAGGACGATATTGACGCCGGCCTCTACTGCATCATGGCCAATACGGACATGACCGCCTATGTCTCCATCGTGATCGCAGATGCCGACACGGTCGCCGAGTGGAATGTCTCGACTATGGACGAGCTGGCCGCTCTGTTCGTGGAATCCGGCTATGAGGATGCCGAAGTCATTATCATCAATGACATCACCACCGTCGTTTACACCGACACCGACAATGACTCCTGCGACATCATGATCGGCCTGGATAACGGCGGCGTCGTGGACATCAGCCTCTACCCGAACTCCGATGAGACGATGACCGATTCCTTCGTCAACATGCTCTACTCGATCAAGGCTGCAGAGTAAGACGATTAAGCAAAGAACGGATCCCCGGACTTTTTGTCCGGGGATTTTTTGCGATTAGCTCCGGTTCGCCATCTGATACGCCCACGCATCCTGCGGTGTCCACCCGACGGCATTGAGCTGCCGCTCGGAAGGAGTAATGCCGGCCGAGATGA
>R19__coassemble_1214_pt1 | contig 9593 bp, 13 predicted proteins | sample R19__metabat2_high_PE_006 | metagenome-assembled genome bin R19 | reverse complement strand
GCATCTGCCTCGGAGAGCTTGGCCTTGTCTTCGATAGAGGTGACTTCAACGGCCGCGGAACGATCTTCCTTGTCTTCCGCATCCGTGAAGCTGACGGACGTCTTCTCGTCCGCCTTGGCGGCGGCAGCCGTGGCAGTATAATAGGTGACCGTCGTCTGGGAGGCGGCAGCCGTTTCGGACTTGACGACCGGCGTAGCGGTGGGCTCCGGATCGGAAGCGGGGGCAACGGCCATGGCGGCGGCACCGAGAGACAGCATCATAACACATGCAAGGGCAAGTGCAAGGATCTTCTTCATATTGATATCCTCCAAATAAATTTCCTTCTATCGCTGAGATTTTAAGACATTATACGACAGCTCGTCGAGTTTTGCAAGCCTTTCCTGAAAACCCGCGGAAATTATTTTCTCCCGGGCAAGGGAAAGATTCGGCACGCGGGAGGACATGTTGTGGCAGTCCGACCCCAGGACAGAGAATCTCTCCTCCTCCAGCATCCGCAGGGCGAAGCGCTCGGAGGCACGGTAGAGGAAAAACGCCGCGTTCACCTGGATGTCGATGCCGTGGTCCGCCACGCGGTCAAAAAGGCTCTCGTCCCGCAGCAGGCGGCAGTAACGGTCCAGATGCGCCATGAGAGGGATGAGGCCGAGGCGGTCGTAGATCTGCGCGATCTCGCGCAGCATGCTCTCCGTAAAGGGCGCCACCGGCGGCTCGACCAGGAGCATGCCCGTGCTGCCGAGGGCAAGCGGGACCATCTCCTCGCACGCCGAGATGCCCGGGAAGTAATACACCTCCGCCCCGAAGTACAGCTCCGGCACCGCCGGGGGCGCTTCGAGCGCGCGGTAGGCCTCCTGCAGGCGCCCGATCGCCCGGGCGCGGCGGCGGAGGAAGCGGGCGGGATCGTCCTCGTCGGCATAGAAGTGCGGCGTGGCGAACATCACGTCCACGCCCTGCTTCTTCGACTCGGCCAGCATGGCGACGGACGTCTCAGCGTCCTGCGCCCCGTCGTCGATGCCGGGGAGAAAGTGGGAATGGAAGTCGATCATCGGGCGGTGTAGCTGTTGTAGCTGTTATAGTACTTGTTGTCGTAGCTGCCGTATTTCTTATAGCTCCCGCTCTTCGAGGCGCCGGCGACGGAGCCGTTGACAATAAAGCCGAGGATCTTCGTGCCCGTGAGCGAGAGCTCGCGGATGCAGGAATCCATGACGGACCTCGCGCAGTGGTTCTCGCGCACGACGACGAGCATCCCGTCCACCAGCTTCGAGACCGTCTGCGCGTCGACCACCGCGCCGACAGGCGGCAGGTCGATGACGATGAAGTCGTAGATATTGGCGAGCTTGCCGAGCAGGCGCTCCATCCGCTCGCTGCCGAGCAGCTCCGAGGGGTTGGGCGGCACGTCCCCCGCGGGGAGGACGTCAAAGCCCTCGCTCCCGTCGGACGGCTCATAGACCTGCACGGCGGAGCCGACGTTGTTCACGTCCGTCAGCAGGTTCGAAAGCCCGGGCTTTGCCTCGATGCCGAGGCGGAGGTGGACGGAGGAGCGGCGCATGTCCGCGTCGATGACGAGCACCTTCTTGCCGAGCTGCGCCATGGAATAGGCGAGGTTGATGGAGGACGTGCTCTTGCCGTCGGACGGCTGGGCGCTCGTCACGCCCACGATGTGGGAGCTCTCGCCGTCGGCGAAGGAGAACTGCACGTTCGTCCGCAGGCGCTTGTAGGCTTCCTTGCCGGCGAAGGAGAGGTTCTCGCAGAGGAAGGCCTTCTGCTTCTCGAGATTGGCTTCCTCCCGCCGGGAGGTCTTCTTTTCTGCCATGGTCACTTCGCCTCCTTCTTCTTGCCCTCGTCTCCGTAATAGGAGCTATACGAGGAATAATAGCCCTTCTTGCCCTCGCTGCGCATGTCGGGGATGGTCGCGAGGATCGGGATGTCCGGATACAGGGCGGCCAGGTCGTCCGCGGAGCGGATGATCTCGTCCTCTCCGGAGGCGACGAGCTCGCGCACGACGATGATGCCGCACACCAGCACGATGCCCAGCAGGGCGCCGATGGCGGTGTTCTTCACGTAGCTCGGACCCGCGCGGTGCGAGGGCACGATGCCGTAGTCCACGATGCGGACGGAGGAGCCCTCGACGATCTCCGCGATGCGATCCGGCAGGATCTTGGCGATCGTATTGGCGATGAGCTCCGCCTCGACCGGGCTGCTGCTCGTCACCGTCACGGAGAAGATGCCCGTGCCGGAGGCCGTGCTCGTGTCGATCATGTCTGTCAGCTCCGTGACCGTATACGGGAGGGCCCCTTCGGCGATGACCTCCTCCAGCGTCGTCCGGCTCTCGAGGATGGCCACATAGGTGTTCACCAGCGTGGACGCCGCGGACAGCTCGCCCGAGGAAATGGAGAAGCTCGTGCTCCCGACGGAGACGGTGCTGTTGTTGACATAGAACGTCGCCGTGCTCTCATAGGTCGGCGAGAGGAAGAGGAAGGTGCCGCCGAAGGCGGCCGCGGCAAAGATCAGCGCCGCCACCAGGATCACCAGGGCATTGCGCCAGAGCGCCCGGGCCAGCTGCAGCAGATCGATCACGTCCTCCTCGGGCGCGGAATTGTTTCTCATAGGCAGGGTTCTCCTTTCCGTCAAAGACGTATGTCATCCCATAATGAAATCAAGTATAGCATCGGCAAAGAAATTATGCAAATGTTTTCCTTGTTTTCAGACATATTATCCGTTATAATATAGAGTACTCATTTTATGTGGAAAAAGGAGCGGTGCACCCATGTGGGAAAAAGAGAAAAGCCACATCGGGCTGAAGATCCTTCTCGTCCTGCTCGCCGCAGGCATGATCTTCGGGCTCGTAAAGGCTTATCTGTATGTAAAGGAACAGAATGAGGCGCAGGACGCCGCCCTCATCGCGGAATATAACCAGCAGCAGGAGCTCTCGGAGACGACGACGGTCCAGCAGGCCAGCCTCGACACGCTCTCCGCGGAATATCAGAAGGATCTGGACTGCGTGGCCGAATATCTCCCCGGCATCGTCTGCTGGGGCGACACGCTCACGGCCGGCTCCGCGGGCAACGTCAGCTTCCCCTACGTTCTGCAGGATCTGCTCGACGAGGCCATCAACGACAAATATGACTTCAAGAGCACCTTCACCAACGCCACGAACTACACGGGCGTCGACTGGGACAGCTACACCGTCGACATTCCCGTCGTCAATCTCGGCTCCGGCGAGGAGAGCACGAAGACCATCCTCGGCCGCAGCGGCGTCGCGAACTATGTCCTCTCCAAGGATCTCATCGTGCCCGCCGAGTGCGAGGCCGTCTCCATCTCCTTCACGGCGCCGGACGGCTCGGCCGTCGAGCCCCTCACGCAGGGCGACGTCGGCATCAATCCCGTCACCATCGGCGGCATTGAAGGCCGCCTGACGCTCGACGTCGAGAGCAAGACCACCGCCTACCTCTTCACCCGCTCCGAGCCCGGCACGGGGCTCACGCTTCCCGCCGGCACGGAGATCGTCCCCGCGGACGCCGAGCTTTACAAGGACTATATCCCCGTCATTTTCATCGGCACCTACGGCGGCTACGACACCGTGCAGGAGCTCGTCGCCCAGCAGAAGCAGCTCATCGACCGCCAGATCGGCAACCATGACCGCTACATCGTCGTCGGCCTTTATTACTTCAGCCGCCTGAGCTATGTCAGCGGCGGCTATCTCTCCGAGTTTGAAAAATACGAGGCCGCCATGCTCCAGGAATACGGCTCCCATTTCATCAACCTCCGCAAGTATCTCATTTCCGACGGTCTGACCGACGCCGGCCTCTCCGCCACGAAGGACGACACCTCCGAGATCACCTCCGGCCGCGTCCCGCCCTCCCTGAAGAGCACCGCCAAGGGCGCCGAGCTCAACGCCTCGGGCTACAGGCTCCTCGGCCAGCTGGTCTACGACCGCATGGACAAACTTGGCTACTTTGACGAGGTCAAGGACGAGCTCGGCATCACGGCCCTCGAAAAGCTCGAGAAGAAGACCTCCTGAGGCTTCGAAGGACAAAAGAAAACGACCCGGCCCTGCCGCAAAAGGCAGAGCCGGGTCGTCTTGTGTCCGGGAAATTCCGGCCGGATCAGGTATCTTTTCTCAAGATCGCAAGATAATCTTCATAAACGAATACCCGGTTCCGCGCCGCGTTCGTCGTCTCCCGGAGCACGCCGAGCTCGATCAGCTTCTTCACTGCCTGAGAGACCGTGTTGTAGCTGAGCTCCAGCCGGGCGGCCGTCCCCTTGATGTCCAGGATCGGATACTGCTCGATGTGGTCGAACAGCATTTTTACGCTGTCCTTTCCCCGCCTCGTCTTCGGCAGAAGCGCCGCATTCTTTTCATGGAGCTCCGACAGCTTTTCGATGGTCTGCAAGGCATCCTCCGCCGCCGCAGAAACGGCCTCCAGGAAGAAGGCTACCCACTGTTCATAGTTCCCGGTCCGCCGGACTTCCGAGATCCGGTCATAATACTCGAGCTGGTTCTTTTTCAGAAAATACGAGATATACAGGATCGGTTTGCTCAGCAGCTTCTGATCCAGAAGGTACAGCAGGATCAGAAGCCGGCCGATCCTGCCGTTTCCGTCCAGGAACGGGTGGATCGTCTCAAACTGATAGTGGATCAGCGCCGCTCGGATCAGCGGATCATAATCCTCTCCGTAATTCATATACTTCTCAAGGTCGGACATCGCCTGTTCCATATCCTCCACATTGGGAGGAATATATCTGGCCTCTTTCAGAGAACAGTTCGCCGGGCCGATCCAGTTTTGCGACCTTCGAAATTCTCCGGGATTTTTGTCCTGACCGCGCACGCCGGACAGCAGCTGCTCATGGATCTCCTTAAAGAGCCGGCAGCACAGCGGCAGGCTCTGCATTCTCTCCAGCGCAAAATTCGCCGCCCGGATATAATTCACGACATCTCCGACGTCCAGATTCCGGTTGGCATCCGTCTCCGGATCCAAAACGTCATCCAGCGTGCACTGCGTTCCCTCGATCTGAGAAGTCAGCAGAGCCTCTTTTCTCACATACATGGAGAGGAACAATTCCGTATTCGGGATATATCCGGCCGCCGTCTCCAGCCGAACGAGCCCGTTATTGGCCCGAAGCAGCTTATGCAGCATGTCGCTGCCGATCGTTAGCTCCGGAGCCGGAGGCAGCGCAGCCGGCCGAAAGGACCGATACTCGGCCTCTCCGCTGAGATTCTTTATGTATTCCCCTGCCCGATTCATTCCGTTCGCCCCTTTGTTGAAATAAGCAGACCTATCCTACTGCTTTTATTTCAGCAAGTCAACTGTTTCATGAAATATCTTGTCAAATTATGTTATTTTATTCCTGCTTATTCTTGTTTAAATGAAATAGTAAAAACTTCCCCCGGCCCTGCCGCAAAAGGCAGGCCGGGTCGTCTTGTGTCGTCCTTTGAGGAAGATTTCTCTTGCGCTCATAGCCGAATTTTGTTATAATTTTTATATCTTTTGAAGGAGGATGCGGTTTATGCCGGAGATACGTTCCAGCGCTGATCTGCGCAATGATTATAATGGCATTTCCAATCTGTGCCACAGCTATCGCGAGCCCGTATTCATTACAAAAAACGGGAAAGGCGATCTTGCCGTGATGAGCATCGAGGCCTACGAGGAGCTGACCGCCCGTTTTGAACTCTACAGCGGGCTCGAGCGCGGGATCCGGGATGTGCGGGAGGGCCGGACCCGGCCGCTCGCGGAAGCTCTCGCCGAAGCAAAAGAGCGCAGGAAAAAATGAGCTACCTCCTTCACATTACCGAGACTGCCGAACGGGATCTCGCCGAGGCTGCGGACTACATCGAGTTCTCCCTGAAGAATCCGGCCGCGGCAGACCGCCTCTTCGATCTCCTTGCGGAGGAGACTGCCGTTCTCGCCGAACAGCCGAAGCTCTTCCCTCTCATCGACGATGCCGTTCTCGCCGCCTGGGGCATCCGGTTCGTGCGCGTCAACCGGTACCTGGCCTTTTATACCGTCGACGAGCCGGCAAAGACCGTCCACATCGTCCGTTTTCTCTACGGCAGACGGAACTGGGCCCATATTCTTAAGACCGAGGAGTTTTAAGATCAATTCCGCGGACAGATCTGATATCTTTTCTCTAAATGAATCCCCGGCTCTGCCGCAAAAGGCAGAGCCGGGGATTCTATTTCTCTTGACGCATGTAGTCATAATGAGGTACAATATGACTACCAAAATGCAGGAGGCACGAAAATGACAAGCGCAATTTCGATCCGGCCATCCAAAGATCTGCGAAGCAATTATGCGCAGATCTCGGCGCTGACCCGGCATAATCCGGTTGCGATCACCGTCAACGGCAAAGAGGATACCGTCGTCCTCAGCCATGAGGCTTACGTGGAACAGCAAAATTACATCTCCGACCTGGAAGCCAGGCTCGCCGTTTATTCCCATCTGGCGCAGGCGGCAGACGACGTAAAGCTGGGAAGAGTGCAGAAATTGGACGAAGCATTCGACGATATTCTGGCGGAGCTGAACGGGCCGGAAGGATGAACTATACCGTTTTTCTGACGGATACGGCCAGGCAGGACCTGAAAGAGATCGCCTTTTGGATCGCGGAGCAGTCAAAGGACGCCGCGATTGCAAAGCGGTTTGTAAGCGGGCTGAGGGCAGAATGCCAAAAACTGGAGACATTTCCAAACAGCGGAGCCTTGCCGAAAGACCGCGTCTTAAAAAGCATGGGATACCGGTTTCTTGTGCACAAGGACTATCTGATCTTCTATCTGGTCGATGAAGAGAAGGCCGCAGTAAATGTGATGGCGATCTTCCACGCGAAGAGAGATTATATGCGCGTCATGAAAAAATTCATCTGACGCAAGACCCGGCCCTGCCGCGAAAGGCAGAGCCGGGTCGTCTTGTGTCCGGGCTTGGAAATTTTTCTTGCAATGCGGCCGGCTTCTGCCGGATCACATGCCATATAGTTTCAAGAATTGCTCCGGAGTAATTGCCGGCACCTCGGAGTCGGCGAAATCTCTCACATTGCAGGTAATAATATAATCTGCGCCAACCTCTTTCGCGCATTTGTCCTGAAGGCAGTCTTCAAAATCGGCAAAACTGTCCTTGCGGATGGCCGCCAGGATCTCGTTCTGCGATGCAGACGCCACCGTAAGGATCTCGCAGAGATCCTGCAGGCTCTGCCTGCGCTCTCTGTCGTCCCATTTCCGTAAAACATACCATATGGTGGAAAGCGCATGAAAAGCAATATATCCTGTGCACTCTCCCACCGCGCACATTCTCAGGATCCGGACCGATGCTTCCAGATAAGGGTCCGGACGGTTCGTGAGGTAATTCAGAAGGACATTGGTGTCAATCAACAGGACCATATTTTTTCTCCATCGCCGCCCCTCTTTCCGCTTCGTAATCGATTCGCCCGGAATTGCGGATCCGGGATTCCTCCAGCCTCTCAAAAGCGGAAAGCCTGCCGTCCTGCTTGATCGGCGCTGCGGGCGCTTTTACAATGAACGGAATGCACCGTTCCCTCAGAGCCGTTCTCGTAAAGGTCTCATAAAATGTCTGCTTTGTCTGCCCCATGGCATCAAGCATCGCTCCCAATTCTTCGTAGACAGAGTCCTCCAGCCGAACACTGACGGTCTTCATTTTCAGCATCTCCTTTTCTTTTATTGATTCAAGTATACTGCATTTTGAATCATATAGCAAGATATCGCTTTCAATTTGTGCTGTTTTTAATTGAAGAAGACCTCCTGAGGCTTCAAGGAGGAAAAAACGACCCGGCCCTGCCGCAAAAGGCAGAGCCGGGTCGTCTTGTGTCCGGGGAATTCCGGCCGTCTCAGTACTGATACCAGAACGCGGGGCGGATACATACGGACCCGCTGCTCACGCCGTAGCTGCTGCGCGCGCCTGACGCGTCCACCATGGCCGCCAGGCTCCGGCTCTGCCCCGGGGAGCGCAGCCACCAGCCGCACGCGCCCCGGACGGCGTTGGCGCTTTCGGCGTTGTGCGCTCCGGCCTGAGCGGCCGCATAGGCCGTGTTTTCGCACTGCCGGTCGGCGTCCGTCTCGAAATACTTCCAGGCCTCGGCATAGCTCAGGAGGAAGATCCGGTTCGTCGTGTCGTTCTCGCCGTCCGTTTCATAGCCGCTGTAGCCCTGGAGCTTGCTGTTGTCCACCCAGGTCGTTGCGATCCGCTGCCGCTCCGCGGCCGAAAAGGCCGTGTTCAGGAAGGTCTCGTTCAGCCAGACGGAGAGGGAGCAGCTCTCCCAGGCCGTGTCCTCATAGCTGTCGTTGTAGGGCCGGGCGTCCAGCGCATATTTGCTGACGAGAAGGACGCGGCCGTTCTCCTCGTCCGTCTCCAGGACGAGCCATTCGATGGCCTCCGCCCCGTTGCGCTCGTCGTTGTCCTGCTCGTAGCGGCCGAAGGTCATCTCGCTGCCGGCCTCGGGCACGGCGACGTCCCCGCTCTCCTCCTCGGCCGTCTCCTCTTTCACGACCTTGCTCCCGCAGGCCCAGCAGTAATTGCTCCAGACCGGGATCTGCTTCCCGCAGTTCCAGCAGTAGATGTTCTCCTCCGCCCGGGCGCAGGGAAGCAGGCAGACGATCAGCATGCCGGCCGCCAGCAGAAGCGAAAAAAGTTTCTTCATAACGCACCTCATCTTAATCTTAATTTTAATTTTTTATTTTATTATAGCAGATTTTTCCCTTCGGGCAAGAACCATTTTCCTGCCCGCGGCGAAAGCGGCCGCCGCTCCGGCCAGAAGCAGGAGATACCGCAGCGCGGGATGCGCATACAGCGGGATTCCCGCGAGGCACCCGCCCGTCGTCAGGGCGGCGAGGAGCAGCATTTTTCGCCCGTCGTAGATCTCGCCGACCGGCGTCCCGTTTTCCCGGCACACCTTCCCGCTCCACAGGGCCTGCAGCCCCGCCAGAAGCATGTAGGAGAAGAGCGTCGTATAGGCCGCCGCCGGATATCCGAAGAGCCGGATGAAGACGAAATTCAGCGCGACATTGCACGCCGCCGCCGCGACGGCCGGATACATCACATATTTTGTCTTTTTATAGTATACCGCGAGATTGGAATACAGATTGGCGAATGAGGTGAAGAACACCCCCGCCGCGATCGGCGGCATGATGTAGATCGCCTCGTAATATTCCTCCGTGGCGAGGATCTTCACGATCTCCGGAGCAAACCACGTCAGCCCGACGGCGACGCACGCATAGGCTTCCATCAGCGCGCCCGAGATCTTCCGGATCCCTCCGTCTCTCTTTTCCATGTGCTGAAACAGATGCGGGACAAAGGACGCGTTGATCGCCTGCCACACCATCAGAGACAGCGAGCTGACCGTATACAGCGTCCCGTAAATGCCGACGGCGCTGTTGCCGACCATGCGGCTGATCATCATCCGGTCCGACACGTTCAGGACCTGCCCGGCCAGATTGTATCCGACGAGCGGAAGGCTGACGGCGAGAGACATCTTCCAGTATTCCCTCTGAAAGGTCTTTTTCCCCTTTGCCATGAGGCAGATCCAGATCACGCCGGCCGCCCCGTAGACGACGGCGTAGTGGACAAAAAGGCGCACGGAAGCCGTCGTCTACGGGG
>R19__coassemble_1212_pt1 | contig 9596 bp, 7 predicted proteins | sample R19__metabat2_high_PE_006 | metagenome-assembled genome bin R19 | reverse complement strand
CCTTCCGCCTCTCCTGTATTCACAATGATCTGGCCGTTGTCCAGCGTCCCGGAAAGCTTATATTCCCCGGGTTCCGAAATGGTTAGAATGCTGCCCTCGGCAACAGCTCCGGATGCCTCGGTCTCGATTCCGTTGCCGGTAAAGCGGATCTCTCCGTCCGCAAAAGCTGCCGGACTGCAGAGCAGAAGGATCAGAAGCAGCGCAGCAGAAAAAATTCGTTTCAACGCAAAATTCTTCCTTTCGTTTTATTATTGGGAGTATAACACATCTAAGGAAAGAATGTATAGAAAAACCGTAAAATTCATGCTATAGTAGGTTTAAATTCTTTTCTGAAGGAATATCATTATGAACATTCTGCTTGTCAATGATGACGGCATCCGCGCTCCCGGCCTGCAAAAGCTTGCAGAAGCGGCCGTGACCCTGGGCCGCGTTACGGTGGTGGCGCCGCACAGCCAGTGCAGCGCCATGTCACAGAGGATCACGATCTTTGATCCGATTGAGATCTTTGAGCATCCCGATTTTCCTGCCGCAGTCGAACAGGCATATTCCATCACCGGAACGCCGGCAGACTGTGTCAAGGTTGGCTGCTTTCTGCTGGGGCAGAAGCCGGACATTGTTTTTTCCGGCATCAACCGCGGCTTCAATGCCGGCTTTGACATTGCCTATTCCGGTACGGTCGGCGCCTGTCTGGAGGCCCTGATGGAAGGGATCCCGGCGATCGCCTTTTCCAATGAGAACGACTCCTGCTTTGATGTAGCCGAGCGGGAACTTCTCCCGCTCGCCAAAGATCTTCTGCAGCGTCCGATCCGGAAAAACGAGCTATGGAATGTCAACTTTCCGGCTTGCTTGCTCAGCGATTACCATGGCATTTCAGAAGACCGCCGCCCTGCTTCTATGCAGCTCTATTCCGATTGCTTCATCGACGTTGCGCCTTCCTCCGGTGTTCGTGCCCTGCAGCAGAACGGCTTCTGCGTCAGCTCCTCCACCGCCCCGGAGGGGACCGATATCCATGCCGTGCTCCACGGATATACCTCCGTTGGCCGGATCCGCTGCCATGTGCTTGACATCGATTGAAAAAGATCCGGAGGAACCCTTCTCGGTTTCTCCGGATCACTTGTTTTATTCTTCTTTCTTCCCGGCTTTTTTTGCCGCGATCTCGTTGGTGTCCAGCGAATCGCGAAATACATAAAAGCGGTCATAAAGGAACTCCGAAACGAAATTCAGCACCATATTGAGCACAGTAACCAGATATTCGTTCCATCCCGCCGAGGTAAGCGCATGCTCCAGCAGAGTCGAAAGCGGGGCAAAGACAAGGTAAAAGCAGAACACCTTGACCATAGCGACCGGAACATTGTTGGCCGACTGGAAGGTATACCGGCGGTTCAGCGTGAAGTTCCACAGGACAGACAGCACCAGGGCTCCCAGATAGCAGACCCAGTACGGCAAATGCAGCAGCTCGTTGAGCACAGTGAAAGCCACGAGCTCAATGATCCCTGCGGAAACGGAGAAGAACAGGAATTTAATGGAGCGCAGGAGCTCCTTTTTTTTATCGGTCACGTCGGTTCTCCGTCAGGTCTTTTTGATGTCGTCGTCTTTAAAATCATCCGGGTTATAGAACTCGCTGTCCTCTCCGAAGACATCCCCGTCCTTTGCCTCCGAGCCGCCGAGCACCTGTTCAAACTTTCCAAGCGAGATCTTGCCCTTCATATAAAGGGCCATAATGATCACCGCTGCGATAATAACAAGCCCGGCCGCAGCTGCAAGAATATAGGCGCCCGTATAGCTGGCTCCTGCAACGGATCCCGTTGTTGTATTGGAGGTGTTGGTAATTCCCGAGCCCTGCGTGCCCGTCAGAGAGCTGTAAGAAGTTCCCGTCGCCGTGGGATCCTGCGATTCGGAAGCGACGCCGGAAGTCGGCATAACATCAGCCCCGGCGATTCCCGCCGTGCTGGCCCCGCCCGAGCTCATCACGCCCGTTCCGTTCGAAGAGGAGACGCCCGTCCCGGAGCCGGTGGAGCCGGTCGTTCCGGCCAGAGGAGTCTCCGTAGGAGCCGGAGTCGGCGTAGCCGTGGGCATCGGTGTCGCCGTCGGGACCGGAGTCGGCGTAGGCGTTGCCTCCGGAAGGCTGACCGTCATGCGGGCCGTTGCCGTCTGTGTGGTGCCGTAACCGTTGGTGAAGTCAGCCTGCACATAGAAGCCGTCCATATCGTCATAAAGCCCGCTGATGACAAGGCGCTCGGAATTGGCTCCGGTGCAGGAGACGTTGGCCAGGTAGGAGCCGATGCTTGCCGCCGGATAGCGCTCATAGGTCGTCGGATTGATCAGATACCAGCTGATGGAGGTATAGTTGTCCGCGCGCGCCGTGAATACGATCGTCCCGTCGTCGCTGGCCGTATCGCTGTAAGGATCCTTGGTAATGACGGGAAGATTGCTGCTGTAGTAATATACCGTCTCCGGCTGCGGAGTCTGGATGACGATCCCGTTTACCGTGCTGTTCGGCCGCGGTGTAGCCGTAGCCGCAGTTGTTCCTCCGACCGTGACCGTCGTGCTGTAGTCGTTATAATAGCTTCCGCCGGAAGAGTTGTCCAGCGGACCTCCCGATAGGACGGGAGAAGACGTAGACTCTACCCCGGAGATCACGGCAGCAGACGCCGCAGGCATCATGCAAACGGAAAGCGCCACTGCCAGAGAAAGTGCGAAGATCCATATTTGATTCTTTTTCATCACAGAATTCTCCAATCTGCAGATATGTATTTTTATGTTAACACATTTCCGAAAACTCTACAAGTATATTTTTTCTTTACGAAAGCAAAACACGCCGAAAAGATTCTTTTCTTCTCGGCGTGTTTGTTTTGCAGTCAAAGCTTTAGATCACAAACGCTGCAAGCTCTTCCACGGTTTTAAAGTAATTGCTGCAGTTGGCCCGCATAAAGCGCTCAATGGACCGGATGTCGTTTGCCCAGCCGGCCGCTGCGAAATCGATTCCGGCAGCGCAGGCCATGTCGTAGCCCGGCTTCAGATCGTCGATCATCAGTACATCGCTCTTTTCCAGGCCAAATTCCCGCAGGACCTGCTCCACCGGCCAGGCATTCGGCTTTCTTCGCTCCGGCGGCTGCTCCCACCCGAATACCAGATCCGGTTCCGGCAGCGTATTGGCCGCATAGTCGCGCAGGATGTTCTCCTTGATGGAATGCGAGATGACGGCGATCCTTCCGCCTTCCGCCTTCTGCCGCTCCATGATCTCCCGGATCCCGGGATAAGCCTGCGGGATCCGGCCCTTCACGAAGCTCTGCCAGAAGGCAAGCTCGATGTCAAAGTCCTGCTCGGTCATGCCGAAGTCGTTTCGGCAATATTCCAGGAACCCGGGCTCAAAATTCTTTTCGAAATATTCCTCCAGCGTGCAGCTTTTTCCGGGGAAATACTTCTCCAGATACGCAAGGAACGCCGGATGGTGGATCGTAGCCGTGCTGTTGACGACAGTATCGTCGTGGTCAAAGATCAGGCAGGTATAGCGCATCGGTTCGGCTCAATAGAACGTGGCGACCTCCGGCTCCGGTGCGGAGGCGGCTTTATGGGAAACGTAGGTAAGGACCGGGCCCTTTTTCCGATAGGCGCGATGGAATTTGAAGTTGATCTTCGCCGTGATCTCGATCCAGCTGTCATCCTCGATAACGGACGGATCCGGCATCTGGCAAACCAGCGCGGCAAACTGGATATCCTCCGCACAGCAGGTCATAACATGGCGCCCGACAACGATGCAGCCCTTCGGCAGCTTCTCGCGCTGAAGCGCACGTGCCTTGAAGGAGACCGTCTTCCCCTCGTATTTTTCCGGTTCCTCGGACATGTCGCGATACCATACCGCATAATCCTCGTCTCCGATGTCAACGACCGGTGCGTTCAAATCAAACGGAAGCGGATCCTGAATATCGTCGTACTCCACATTTCCCGCAAGATCCTCATAAGCGATGTCAGACCGGCGGGACGCTGCGCGGACGATCTTGTGATACTCCATCTTGTCCATTGCTCCGGTGCGGAAGCGGTTGAAGACGACGAGCTCTGCGCTTTTGAGCTTGTCGAAGGTCAGCTGGCGCATATTGGCGTTATATTGCAGGAAGGTTGCGGAATCGGCAAACATGAATTCCTGGTAAACCATCCAGTTCTCCGGCATTGCCGCATACAGCTCGTCGAGGAGCCACATTCCGTTGTATTCAACCACGCAGCGGTCCGCCTTTGCCTCCTGCACCCAGCGGGAAAGATTTTCCCGGGTCAGCTCTTCCTTGCTTTCCACAACGCGGATAAACACGTTCGGGTCGGCAAACTGCTCGGGCGCATATTCTTCCTCTCCTTCCTCGCAAACGAGAAGCAAAGTGCGTTCCCCGTTGCAGAAGCGGCTGTCCTCCAGCGTTTCCTGGATAAACTTTGTCTTGCCCGACTCCAGAAAACCGGTAAACAGATAGACCGGAAAATCTCTGCTGTTATTCAATGTTGAAAAGCTCCTTCAGGGCGTCCTCTTTGATGTGCGACCCGATCACGCAGAAGCGGCCGGTCACATCGGCTCCGCCGGCGCGGATGTTCTTCTCTTCGGGGACATAGTCAAAGTAGATCCATTCTCCGTCCTTTCCTTCCACATAGCCCTTGGCGCGAAGGATCAGGCCGTATTTTTCCTCGTCCGTGAGAGCGTCCAGAATGGAAGCGATCTCTTCGGCAGTATACTTGCGGGCCGTCTCCATGCCCCAGGAAGTAAAGATCTCGTCGGCATGGTGATGGTGGTGATGATGGTGCTCATGTTCTTCGTGATCATGATCGTCGTCATCGTCATCGTCGTCGTGATGGTGGCCGCAGGAGCAGACACCGTTTTCATCATAATGATGATGGTGATGCTCGTGCTCCTCCTCGTCGTCATCGTCATCATCGTCGTCGTGATGATGGTGATGGTGCTCATGCTCCTCGTCCTCATCGTCGTCTTCGTGGTGATGATGGTGGCCGCAGCCGCATTCGCACTCTTCCTCATCGTCATCGTCGTGATGATGGTGATGATGCTCATGCTCCAGCTCTTCCATTGCCCGCTTCAGGCCGTTCTCCTGCATGGCGGCAAGGATCTGCTCTCCGGTGACCTTGTCCCAGGGCGTTGTGATCAGACCGCAGTGATCGTTGATCGTGCGGAGCAGCTCGGTGGCTGCCACAGTCTTCGCCTCATCGGCGCTGTCCGTGCGGCTGAGAACGATAAGATCTGCATTTGCGACCTGATCGTTGAAGAATTCACCGAAATTGCGCATGTACATTTTGCACTTTCCTGCATCGACGACCGTGACCTTGGCCCCGATCTCAATGCCATCCACCGCTTCTACCGCCTTCGTCACGTCGGAAAGCTTGCCGACGCCGGAAGGCTCGATGATAATGCGGTCCGGCGCATACTCCTCCGCGACTTTTTTGAGGGCCTTCCGGAAATCGCCGACCAGCGTGCAGCAGATGCAGCCGGAGTTCATCTCCGTGATCTGCACGCCGGCATCCTTCAGGAATCCTCCGTCGATGGCGATCTCGCCGAACTCGTTTTCAATGAGGACGATCTTTTCGCCCTTGTAAGCCTCCGCGATCAGCTTGCGGATCAGCGTGGTTTTTCCGGCGCCGAGAAAGCCGGAGAAAATATCGGTTTTTGTCATTCTATTTACCCTTCTTTTATCTAAAATACAAACTTAGCACAGCTGCGCTCCGGCCGGAACGGAATCGTCCAGCATGACCAGATGCAGTTCTTCCTTCCCGTTGACCTCTTTTACGGCCGAAAGCAGCATTCCGCAGGATTCCTGCCCCATCATCTTGCGCGGGGGCAGATTCAGGATCGCAACGACCGTTTTCCCGACCAGCTGCTCCGGCTCATAATATTTGTGAATGCCGGAGAGGATCTGGCGCGGCTTGCCGCTTCCGTCATCCAGAGAGAACTTCAGCAGTTTTTCCGATTTCTTCACGGCCTCGCAGGTCAGCACCTTGCATACGCGCATATCGCATTTGGCAAAATCCTCAATGGGGATGTCCGGCAGCACCGGCTTTGCCTCGGGCTTCTTTGCCGCCGCATTCATAGCCTCAAGCTCGGCAATGGCCTTTTCGGCGTCCACACGCGGGAAGAGCGTCTCTCCCTTGTGGACCGCGGTCTCCGCCGGCAGGACTCCGTATTCCCCTGCCGCATCCCAGGTCCGCACCTCCGCGCCGGCTCCGATCTGGGCAAATGCCTTCTCGCAGCTCTCGGGGATAAAGGGCGTCAGCAGGGTGAGCGCCACGCGAAGCGCCTCGAGGAGATTGTACATCACGCTTGCGAGCCGATCCTTCTTTGCCTCGTCCTTGGCCAGGATCCATGGGGCCGTCTCATCGATGTACTTGTTGGCCCGCTGGATCAGACGGAACACTTCTTCCAGGGCGAAGTGCGGATGGAAGGCATCCATATGCTCCGCATAGCGATCTCTCGTGGAGCGGATCAGGCCGATCAGTTCCTCATCCTGCTCGCTGCTCTCGCGCCCGGTGGGCAAAGTGCCGCCGAAATATTTTTCGATCATTGCCGTTGTGCGGGAAACAAGATTGCCGAGATCGTTGGCGAGGTCGATGTTGATCGTGTGGATCAGAAGCTCGTTGGAGAAATTTCCGTCCGAGCCGAAGGGGAAGGTGCGGAGGAGGAAGAAGCGCAGCGCATCCACGCCGAACTTTTCCGCCAGCACATACGGGTCGACCACATTGCCCTTGGACTTGCTCATCTTTCCCCCGTCAATGACGAGCCAGCCGTGGCCGTATACGCGCTTCGGCAGCGGCTCGCCAAGACTCATCAGCATAGCCGGCCAGATAATGGAATGGAAGCGGACGATCTCCTTGCCGACGATATGCACGTCTGCCGGCCAGTATTTCTTGTAGTCGTCGTATTTCTCATTCATATAGCCCAAAGCGGTAATGTAGTTCGACAGCGCATCGACCCAGACATAGACCACGTGGCCTTCATCGAAGTCGACCGGGATGCCCCACTTGAAGCTTGTGCGGGAAACGCAAAGATCCTCAAGCCCCGGCTTGATAAAGTTGTTGATCATCTCGTTGACGCGGGAAGCCGGCTGAAGATATTCCCCGCTCTCCAGCAGCTCCTGCACAGGTTTTGCATACTTGGAGAGGCGGAAGAAATAGGCCTCCTCTTCGGCATAGTGGACCTCTCGTCCGCAGTCCGGGCACTTGCCGTCAACCAGCTGGCTCTCGGTCCAGAAGCTCTCGCAGGGCGTGCAGTACATGCCCTTGTAGGCACCCTTGTAAATATCGCCCTTTTCATACATCTTGCGGAAGATCTTCTGAACCGACTCCACATGATAGTCGTCCGTTGTGCGGATGAAACGGTCGTTGGAGATATTCATCAGCTTCCAGAGATCCAGGATGCCCTTCGGGCCGGCGACGATATTGTCAACGAACTGCTGCGGCGTTACGCCTGCGGCCTTGGCCTTGTCTTCGATCTTCTGCCCGTGCTCGTCCGTCCCGGTGAGGAAAAGCACGTCATAGCCACGAAGGCGCTTATAGCGGGCAAGCACGTCCGTTGCCACCGTGCAGTAGGCATGCCCGATGTGGAGCTTGTCCGAGGGATAGTAGATCGGCGTTGTGATATAAAAGGTCTTTTTTTCTTCCATTGTCGTCTCTCTTTTCGTTTTTATAGTTCTCGTCTGCTCAATGGTTATAGTAGGTATCCATAGCCGGGCCTCCGGTCGAAAGCAGCGGATTGACGCATTCATTGGAGATCTCGTTGCCGTCCAGGTCCGTGATGACGCGATAGGTCAATGTCCGGGTGCAGGAGCGCCCGACGGCTTCGTCCGTGGCGGAATAGAGGTCCGTCACCAGGCGGATCTTGGCCAGCGGGAATTCACCGGTGGGCTCGGTCTCGACCTGATAAGACCACTGATTGTCCCAGCCGTACTGGTTGGAGTTGTTGAAGTCAACGAACTCGTAGTCCCCCTCCTCCAGCGTGCCCCAGATCTCAAAGGTGACCTTGCAGCTGCTGCCGTCCTCGTTTTCCTCGCACCGGCCTACGATCTTGATCGGGTAATTCCGGTTGTTGCGGAAGCAGAAGTCGATCGCGTTTCCTTCATCCGGAATCGTCACGGTGGCGTCCGTTCCCAGCTGCATATAGGTTACGCGGAAATAATGGCAGGTGCGGTCCGTGATCTCCAGATTGGCAAAGAGAGTCGCGCTGTAGAGCGTGGACGATACCTGGCATGCCCCACCGCCGATCTCCTCGACGACCTCGCCGTTGGAATAGGCCGGAGCGGAAAGGAAGCCTGCCTCCGTCGTCCGTGCCCCGACGACCGTATTGTAGGAGAATTCGTCTCCCGGATACATGATGAGCCCGTCGATCTTGCTCGTTGCGAGGCGGACATTGTTCTTCCGGTTCTCAACGCTCGCGGTATAGTCCGTTGTCATGATGCCGAGCAGATCGCGGTAAAGCTGAGATTCCAGCTTCTCCGCAGTCACTTCGGGATAAGTGATGGAAAGCGGAATAGAGACCGTCTCTCCGGGCTGCGCCTGATCCCACAGCGTATTGGCTGCCGCCACGTCGAACCGGCATCCGACCGTCTCCTCAATTACGCTGAAGGTGCCGTCGTCCGTGTACTTTGCGTCCACCGGTTCGGCGGAAAGCTCTGTATAAATGGCCTGCAGATCCGGCCGCTCCGGCTGCCTGGAGAGGGTCGTGAATTCCAGCTCCGTCTGTCCGGAAGAGAGGGCCGCGAGGATCTGCTCCTTGAGCGCATTTGTATCCAGCTTCATGCTCCCCTGGCCTTTGACGATCTTCAGTTCGGCGTTTTCTTTGTCGACCACATAGGCATCGCTTCCGAGCGCCGCATCAAGCTCCTGCTGGCAGAGCTCGGCCTGCTGCGTAATATAGACGGTATTGATCGCCGTGCTCTCGGCATTGACGTCGACACTGCCGGCCAGACTCTTGACATAACAGACAAGATTTTCCACGATATTGCCGTCATGCCCGTACTGATATGCCGCACTTGCCGCGTCCCGGGTGTCCAGAACCGTTCCCGCTTCCTTCGGGTCGACCTCCACGGTCACATCACTATAGGTCTTAACCGTAAGCTTCGTGTCAACGCGTTCCTGCCAGCCGCTGCTTTGCAGCTTTTCGAGCGCCTCCGCCTCCGTCAGCCCGCTGACATCGATGTTTCCGACAGAGACGTTGGGGAAGATCGTCTCGCTGTCCGACACCCGGATGCCGGCGTAAATGCCGCCTCCGGCAATGCCGAAGAGGATCAGCAGAAATATGAGCAAAGCAGCCGTTCCGTGCCCGCGCTTCTTCTGCCGCGGCCGTTCCGGTTCTTCCTCGGGAATCGTTCGCTTTGCTCTTCTCTGCGGGCTTTCTTTTGCCGCAGGCGCCGCATCGCGCTTTACCCGCCTCGTGGCACGCGCCGGAACCGGTTCTTCCTCATCTTCTTCGTCGTCTTCTTCCGGCTCTTCGATCACCCTGCGTTTTACCGGAGCCGCCTTCCGCACGGGCACCTGCTTTGGCGGTTCTTCCTTCGGAGGTTCTTCCTCCGGAATTTCCTCTTCCGGAGTCTCCTCCTCCGGAGTCTCCTCCTCTTCTG
>R19__coassemble_1200_pt1 | contig 9661 bp, 8 predicted proteins | sample R19__metabat2_high_PE_006 | metagenome-assembled genome bin R19 | reverse complement strand
GCTTATGCCATGACCATCACTCTTCTTACCGATTCTCAGGGTAAGAAAATGGGCAAAACAGCCGGCAATGCAGTCTGGCTTGATCCCAACAAAACCAGCCCCTTCGATTTTTATCAGTACTGGCGCAATGTGGACGATGCCGATGTAATGAAGTGCATCCGTATGCTTACCTTCCTTCCGCTGGAGCAGATCGATGAGATGGCAGAGTGGAAGGATCAGAAGCTCAATGAAGCAAAGGAGATCCTTGCCTACGAGCTGACGGCGCTTGTGCATGGCGAAGAGGAGGCAAAGAAGGCGGAAGCCGGCGCAAAGGCGCTCTTCGGCGGTGCCGGAGACAGCGCAAACATCCCGACCTGCGAGCTCTCTGCGGAGGATGCCGCCGATATCGTTTCGATTCTGGTCAAGTCCGGGCTCTGCTCCTCCAACGGCGACGCCCGCCGCAACATCCAGCAGGGCGGCGTCACGGCAAATGACGAAAAGGTCACGGACTTCAAGAAAGTCTTCACGGAGGACGAGCTGAAAGCGGGCGTCCTGGTCAAGCGCGGCAAGAAGAACTTCGTAAAGGTTCTTCGCGCATAAGCTCAAATAATGGAATGGAAATCCATCGGCAGCCGGATCCGGCAAAAGATCCCTTTTCTTATTAAAAAGGCAGAAACGGAACCGGAGCCGAAGGAGCTTCCCGCGGAAGCGGTGGAAGCTCTGAAGTTGATCTCGGAAGCTGTGAATGAAATTTCTCTTCCGGCCGAAGCCGTTCAGCCGGAAGAGCCGGCTCCCATGCAGGAGATCCTCGTCCCAATCACGGAACGTGATCTTGCGAATTCCAACGGGATGATCGAGACGGTCGTCAGCCTTCAGCCGCAGGGAAGCGCGCCCGTCAATGTCAAGCTGGTTCTTGAGATCAAGATCAGCCACGAATGGAATCCGCCTCCGGTTCCCGAGGTGCCCCTCGTGGAGGTCACGGAGCCGAAAAAGGAAAAGAAAGAAAAAAAGAAAAAGAAGCACAAGCATAAAAAAGCCAAAGCGGAACAGAAATAAGGCAGCAGGAGATAGGTTATGGCAAGTTTATGGGGCGGAAGATTTGAAAAGGATATGGACACGCTGGTAAAATATTACAACGCGTCGATCTTTTTCGATCAGAGAATGTACAACGAGGATATCGACGGCAGCGTCGCCCACGCAACGATGCTTGCAAAGCAGGGGATCATTTCCGCGGAGGAAAGAGATCAGATCCTTGCCGGGCTTGAAAAGATCCGCGCTGAGGTCAAGGCAGGAAAGATCACCTTTGATGTGGACGATGAAGACATCCACATGGGGATCGAGAGCCGCCTGACGAAGCAGATCGGCGACGCCGGGAAGAAGCTGCACACGGCGCGCAGCCGCAACGACCAGTGCCAGGTGGACATCCGCCTGTATCTGAAGCGGCAGATCGCGGAGATCCGCCGCAGCCTCATGACGCTGGAAAAGGTCATTCTGGAGAAGGCGGACAAATATGCAGACGTCCTGAGCGTCGGCTTTACGCATCTTCAGCATGCACAGCCCATTACGATCGGCTTTGTTTTTATGGCATATTTCCAGATGTTCCGCCGGGATATCGACCGCCTTTCCGACACCCTGGAGCGCATGGATTACAATCCGCTCGGTGCCTGCGCTCTCGCCGGCACGACCATGCCGAACGACCGCCACTACACCAGTGAGCTCCTTGGCTTCTCGGCCCCGACCGAAAACGCGATGGATTCCGTTTCCGACCGGGACTACAGCCTTGAATTCCTGAGCGATGCGTCCATCTCCATGATGCACCTCTCCCGTTGGGCCGAAGAATTTGCCTGGTGGAATTCCTCCGAGTTTTCCTATATCGCCATTGATGACAGCTTCTGCACGGGCAGCAGCATTATGCCGCAGAAAAAGAATCCGGACATGGCAGAGCTCATCCGCGGCAAGTGCGGCCGGGTCTATGGCGACCTGATGCAGCTCCTCACGGTCATGAAGGGGACGCCCCTTGCCTACAACAAGGACTTCCAGGAGGACAAGGAGAGCGTATTTGACGCCATTGACACCTGGAAGAATACGATCGACATTTTTGCCCGCATGCTTGACGTGACGGAGTTCCGCGTAGATCAGATCCAAAAGCAGCTTTCCAAAGGCTTCCTGAACGCCACGGACATCGCGGAGCATTTTGCAAAGCAGGGGATCCCGTTCCGTGAGGCGCATTCGATCGTCGGCCGGATGGTCAAAGCCTGTGAAAATCGCGGCTGCGATTTCGATGACCTGACGGAGGAAGAGCTTCAGGCCATCGATCCGCGCGTGACCAAGGCTTCGCTCGGCGACATCAGCATGGAAGCCTGCGTCAATGCGAGGGTATCCTTCGGCGGAACGGCTCCCGAAGAGGTCCGCCGGCAGATCGCCGTTGGCAAAGCCTGGCTTGAAAGCATTTCCTGACTTTTAACGCGAAAAAAACGTACAGCCCGTTTTGAGCTGTACGTTTTATTTTTTCAATGGGAAAGGGAGATCAGCCCTTCATGGAGAGGAGCTTCTCTTTGAGCTCGCCCTCGATCTTGGTGAGTTCCTTTTCGGCGGCAGCGCGGTTGGCGCGGCCGTTATCCTGAATGGTCTTAACTTCTTCAAGCGTGGAGATCAGCTCAAGGTTGGTCTTCTGCAGTGTCTCAAGGTCAACGATACCGCGCTCGGAGGCCTGGGCGATATTGACGGTGCCCTGATGCAGCGTCTCGGCGTTGTGCTTGAGCAGCTCGTTGGTGACTTCCGTGACCTCGTTCTGAGACTTCATGGCCTCGTCGGCATGATGCATCGTCATTGCGAGGACCATCTGATTCTTCCAGAGAGGAATCGTGTTATTGACGGAGGTGCGGATCTTCTCGATCATGAGGCTGTCGTTGTTCTGGATGAGACGGATCTGCGGGCTCATCTGCAGGGAGATCATCCGGGTCAGCTCAAGATCGTAGATCTTCTTTTCAAAGCGGCCGATCAGATTGGCAAAATCGTTGGCTGCCTGGGCATCCTCGGCAAGCCCGGTCTCTTCGGCGCGCTTCTGCATTTCAACGAGGTCGACATTGCGGAGCTGCTCGGCGCGGAGTTTGCCGGCGATGATATACATCGTGAGCTCCTTCATGTACTCCTGGTTCTTGTCGAACATCTTGTCCATGAGAGAGATGTCCTTCAGGAGCGTGATCTCGTGATTCTCGAGCTGTTCTACGATCTTGTCGATATTGGCAGAGGCTACGTCATACTGAGCCTTGAGAGACTCCATATGATCCTGGCTCTTGTGGAAGAGCGCCTTCAGGCCCTTTTCCTTCTCCTGGTCAAACTTCATGCCCTTGAGCTGGACAACAAGGTCAGACAGCATATCGCCGACTTCGCCGAGATCCTTCGTCTTGACCGTGTTCAGTGCGGCGTCGGAGAATTCGGAAATGTTCTTTTGCGCGGCGGCGCCGTAATTCATGACCTGCTCGCTGTTTGCAATGTCGATCGTGGTGGAGAACTGCTGGACGGCAGCCTGCTCCTCCTCGGAGAGCTTCTGAAGCTCGACCTGCGTGGAGTCGACTTCTTCTTCCTTGGTCTCTTCTGCGGCAGCGGGTGCGGTCTCTACGGCGGGAGCTTCTTCTACGGCGGCAGCCGTTGCGGCAGGGGCTTCATTCGGAGTGAGCGTTAAGGTGGGGATCGTTGATTCAGCCATGATATTTTTATCCTTTCTGTTCCGCCTGTGCCGCAGCGGCAGAGGCAGTATTTGATGAAGAAAATGCACTGGCAGCCGCTTCTACATCAGAAGTGGCAGGGCGCTCGGCGAGAAAGTCCTCATTTGTGGAGAGCCCCTCGCGCTTCAGCATCTGGTTCATAACGTCGATATCCGTTTCGATATCAAGAGCCTGGTCGGCAAAGAGGGAATCCAGCCGTTTTTTGAATGCTTCGATCGAGACATCCAGCATCGTGTCGATGCTCTTGAGCCCCTTGTCGATGTTTTCGCCCTCGATGCCCTGCGAGGAGAGCTTGTCATAGGAATTCAGGAGCTTGATCGTCGTGGGGAGATAGTAGCGGAAGAACTTCTTGATCTGCGGAGCTTTGGAAGGATCTTCGATCGCCGCGTCGAGGATCTTGTCGGTCACATGGCTGATCTCGCCGATCTTTTCCCGGATCTCCTCATCCTTGATCTTTTCCGTGAGCTGATCCATTTCGGCAACGGCGGCTTCGCCCTCACGAATAAGCTCGTCGAGCTGCGCACCGTAGGTCTTCTTTCCGGCAAGCCGGCTGACGCGCTTCGCCTCCGTGCTCTTTTTTTCTGCGGCAGGAGCCTCTTCTTTTTTGGCAACGCCCAGCCGCTCGCTTGCTCGCTTGGTATTGGCAACGTTATATTCTTCGCCTTTCGTCTTCACGGCTTTTCCTTTCCGGGCGAGAAGAAAGACCAGGACGGCCAGAGCCGCCAGAATCAAAAGCAGCAAACCTTTCATACAAGACACCCCGATCCGTTGATTTTTTATATTTTATAATTATTCAATTCGATAGTCAAGAGAACTGTTGCAAATTCAGAGCTTTCGTGCTAATATTATTTTGAGAAATTGGGGAAGGTATATACACATGACGATTGTTGCACCGTCAATTTTATCTGCCGATTTTTGCCGCCTGGGGGAAGGCTTGGATCAGATTGAGGCTGCCGGAGCCGAATGGATCCATTTTGACTGCATGGACGGCGAATTCGTTCCCAATATTTCCATTGGTCTTCCGGTGCTGGAATCGGTGCGGAAGTATTCCGAGCTTTTTCTGGATGCGCATCTGATGATCGTTGAGCCGCAGAGATATGCGGAGCGTTTTTGCAAGGCCGGCGCGGATCTCGTGACGATCCATTATGAGGCGGCGGAAGAGAGCAAGCTTTGGGAAGCGATCCGCAGTATTCATGCCTGCGGCAAGAAGGCCGGTATTTCCGTCCGTCCCGGGACGCCCGCTTCGGTTTTAAAGCCGTTTGTTCCGGAGGTCGACCTCGTTCTGGTGATGACGGTCGAGCCCGGCTTCGGCGGGCAGAGCTTTATGGAAAGCATGCTTCCGAAAATTGCGGAAGTAAAGGCAATGATCGACGAGCTCCATCCCGAGTGCCTGCTGCAGGTCGACGGCGGCATCGGCGCCAAAACGGCTGTCCGGGTCAAGGAAAACGGAGCGAACGTCCTTGTTGCGGGGAGCTACTTCTTCCGGGCGTCCGACCCGGCGGAAGCCGTAAAATTACTGAAGGAAGCTTAAGCAATATGTCTTTTTTCCCTGCGTCGCTCGAGACGCTGATCGATAAATTTGCCTCTCTTCCCGGTGTGGGAAGAAAAAGCGCGCAGCGCCTTGCCTTTTATGTGCTGGATCTCCCGGAGGCGGATGCCCAGGCTTTTTCGGATGCCATCATGCGGGCAAAGCATTCCGTCCGTTTCTGCCGTGTCTGCCAGAATATTACGGAGGATGAGGTGTGCTCCGTCTGCGCCAGTGAGCTGCGCGATCAGACGACGGTCTGCGTGGTCTCCGAGCCGCGCGATGTCCTCAGCATTGAGCGAGGAAAAGAATATAACGGTACTTACCATGTGCTGCACGGGGTCCTTTCTCCGATGGCGCATGTCGGGCCGGACGATATCCGGATCAAGGAGCTGCTGACCCGGGTAGCGGAAAATGACATCCGGGAGGTCATTATGGCCACGAACCCGGATACGGAGGGCGAAGCAACGGCGCTGTATATTTCCCGCCTGCTCAAGCCCTTTCAGATCAAGGTTTCCCGCCTTGCATACGGGATCCCGGTTGGTTCCAACCTCGAATTTGCGGATCATGCCACGCTGAATCGCGCGATCGAGGGAAGAACTGAAATGTAATGCAATAACTTGTATACTACAATACATCCGTCTTTTTAAACGCTGCAGCCCGACGAACCGGGTGCGCAGTAAAGAAATATAAAAAGAAATGAAAGTGAGGTTATATGGCACCAAAACTTAGAATCGTTCCCCTTGGCGGTCTCGGTGAGATCGGAAAGAACATGACGTGTGTGGAATACGGCAGCGACATGGTCATCATTGATGCCGGGATGGGTTTTCCGGATCAGGACATGTATGGCGTCGATGTCGTCTATCCCGACATTACCTATCTTCGCGCCAATCGCGAAAAGATCCGCGGCCTGATCCTGACGCATGGCCATGAGGACCATATCGGCGCTGTCCCTTATCTGCTCAAGCAGATCGACATGCCGATCTACACCATGGCGCTCACGGCGTCTCTCGTCGAGCTGAAGCTGGAAGAGTATGACATGCTGACGACGACGCAGATCTTTACCAAAAAGGCAGGTAGCAGCTTCCGCCTGGGCTGCCTCAATATCGAATTTATCACGGTCAACCACAGCATTCCCGATACCGTCGCCCTCGCCATCACGACTCCGATGGGCACGGTGATCCACACGGCAGACTTCAAGATCGACACAACTCCGGTCTCCGGCGTGATGATCGATCTGGCGCGTTTCGCCCAGCTCGGGCAGGAAGGCGTTCTGCTTCTGATGAGCGACTCTACGAATGTGGAGAAGCCCGGCCATTCCGAATCGGAGAAGAAGGTCGGCGAAGCGATCGAGAAATATTTTGAAGGCTGCGAAAAACGCATCATCATCACGACCTTTGCCTCCAATGTCCATCGTCTGCAGCAGATCATCAATGTTGCTGCCAAGCACGGCCGCAAGGTCGCGGTTACCGGGCGCAGCATGGAAAATGTGATGCGCGTGACGCAGATTTTGGGATATATGGATATCCCGGACAATGTGCTCGTTCCAATCGAAGATACGGCGAAGCTGCCCAAAAACCGCGTCGTCATCATCTCGACCGGCAGCCAGGGAGAGTCTATGTCCGCTCTTCACAGGATGGCTTTTGGTGAGCACAAGCAGATCAAGGTCGATGCCAATGACCGTGTCATCATCTCCGCCTCGGCAATTCCCGGGAACGAGAATATGATAACGCGTGTAGTGGACGAACTTTACCGCCGCGGCACGGAAGTCATCGACGCCCGCGGTACGGCGCTTCATGTCTCCGGTCATGCGCCGCAGGAGGACCTGAAGCTGATGCTTTCCCTCATCAAGCCGAAGTTCTTTATGCCGGTTCACGGCGAATATCGCATGCTGATCAAGCATGCGGAGCTTGCCAAGCAAATGGGCGTTGCGCCCAACAATGTCATGATCGCGGATATCGGCGACGTGGTTGAGATCACAAAGAAGGGCATCTTCAAGGAAGAGACGGTCCAGGCGGGCGCCGTTCTGATCGACGGCAGCCTCGGCGAAGTCGGCTCGGTCGTCCTCCATGACAGGCATCGGCTTGCAAGCGACGGGATGCTGGTCGTCGTCCTTCCGGTTTTTGCCGATACGCATTACGCGGCCGGGCAGGCCGAGGTCGTGACACGCGGCTTTATCTATGTGAAAGACAGCGAAGAGCTCATTGTTCATATGCAGGACATTGCAGCCGAAGCAGTCAACAAGTGTGTGGACAATAATGTTACCGATCTCAATTCTCTGAAATCCAAAATGAAGAGCGCCGTCGCAACGTATCTCTTCAAAGAGACGAAGCGCAGCCCGATGGTCCTCCCGGTCATCATCGAAGTCAATTGAACAAAGATCCCTTGCCGAATGCGGCAAGGGATCTTTACTATTCGGTTACGGTGATCTCGATATAGTCGCGAAGACCGTTCACTGTTTTTACAGCGATTCCGCAGGTGCCGGCGTGGTTGGCTGTCAGCATGCCGGTCGGCGAGATGTCGAGCACATAGGCGTTTCCGGTGCTCCAGGTGAGCGTCTTGTCGGCGGTATCCGCAGGCAGAAGCTCCGCACTCAGCTGCAGAGACTGCCCAACGGCCATCGTCTCCGGCGCGTTGAGGATCTTGACCGACTGTGCCCGGACCGGGACGACCTCTACATAGGTCTCGCCCGAGGCGCCGCTTTTTGCCGTGGCCGTGACGATCGTCCGCCCTTCGGAGATTCCTCGGATCTTCGTGCCGTCGATCTGCACGATCGAAGGATCGTCGGAGGTCAGCGTGTAGGAGGTGTCGGTGGCATCGAGGGGAGATGTGACCGGGATCAGCTCGATCTCATACCCGAGGTCCAGTTCATAAGGATTCGTCTCAAACCAGATGCTCGATACGGGGACGTTGACGGTCAGCAGGAACGAGCCGGTAACGCCTTCTTCATCCGTCGCGTTGATAAAGCAGGAGCCGCCTTCTTTTCCGTACACGGTGCCGTCCGGCTGAACGATGGCAACCTCAGGGTCGGTCGACTCCCATGTGATGACGGAATCCTCCTCCGCATCCTCGACCGAGAGCTGAACGGAGGTGAACCGGTCAATGATATGCTCGCCGGTCTCGGAGACGATCGAGAGCAGCGGACCGGGATCGATCGTCGGGGCAGGCGTGGCCGGCACGGGCGTCGGCGTGGGGAGAGGATCCTCCGTCGGAGTCGGCTCCGGTGTCGCGGCAGGGCTGCTTTGTGCTTTTCCCTCAAGGGCGGATGCCCGGGCTTCGGCAATCTCGATGAGCAGCATGGAAGAATCTCCGATCAGCAGATACTGCACCGCCGGGATCCGGAAAAAGAGCCCGAGCGACACGGCCAGCACAAGCGCCAGCAGAATCGAAAACGGCACGGCAATGCTTGGCTTTTTCTCCTCTGCGGTCTCCGTCTGATAGGAAAGTTTGTTTGAGCTTTTATTTTTCATCGTTTCAAGGACAGGAGGCACCGGAAAGGTGCCTCCTGTAATCTTTCTTTATGCTGCTTTGGATTATAACCGATTTCCTGCGAAATGTCCAGCAGAAGGTGAGAAGCCTCAGATCTTCATGCAGACATCCCATGCGCGCCAGATGACCGTGCGCAGATTGCCGATCGCAACGCAGTCGCCCACGCGGGGAACCTTGTTCTTGTCGCCGACCGGCATGGGAACGAAGCCAACGCCGTTGACAACGTTGTCGCATTCCACTTCGAACACCTCGCCCGTCTGTACGTTCTTGACCGTGCAGGAGCCGTCCTTGATGGCGGTGACCGTGGAGTGGAGATAGACCGGAACCTTGTGGTATTCCATTGCGTCGCGGAGGAAGGAGGTGTTGGCAAGGCAGGTCGCCTGTGCGGCAACCAGGTCATTGCCGTATTCCACAATGATCGGGTGCTTGCCCTGAAGGATCAGATCATACGCCGCCTCGCAGGAGGACTGGCCTCCTCCGATAAAGAGGACCTTGTCGCCGACTTCCGCCTTCTCCTTCAGCAGCTGCGTGAACGTGAGCGTCTTCTCAAAGCCGGGGACCATCGGCATCGTGCGCGGTACGGAACCGGTCGCGCAGATGACCTCGTCAAATCCGCGGAGCGTGCCGGTCTCGAGCACTTCCGTGTTGTAGTGCACTTCTATGCCGGCCTTCTTGATCTCGTTGATGTACCACTTGAGCAGATCCTTGTCGTTTTCCTTGAAGGACATGGCGGAGGCCGTGAGGAAGAGGCCGCCGAGCTCGTTGGTCTTCTCAAAGATCACGGGAACGTGTCCGCGCTTCTTCAGCACGAGGGCGCATTCCATGCCGCCGATGCCTCCTCCGATAATGGCGACCTTCTTCGCCTTCTTGGCAGGCACGATCTTATACTTGTTGTGCTGCATCGTGGGCGGATTCAGGGCGCAGCGGGCAAGATGCAGAG
>R19__coassemble_924_pt1 | contig 11552 bp, 14 predicted proteins | sample R19__metabat2_high_PE_006 | metagenome-assembled genome bin R19 | reverse complement strand
CAGTCAGTGAGTATGCGGCGCTGCTGGTCGTCCTGATCGGATATTTTAAGGGCAGCCGCAGCACGGCCTGGGAGAGAAGCTTCCGCTTCCGCGCGTCGGGCTTTACGCCGGGGGACCTGAAGGAGATCTTCAGCTACGGATATCCTTATGTATTCAAGCAGCTGCTGGTTACGGTTTTGATCTTTGCATATAACAACTGGATAACCGCACGTTACGGGACCTCCGTTCTGAGCAGCTATGCGGCAACCTATTCGGCGGTCTCCTTCGCGTGGTGTATCGGCTCGGCGATCGGCAATGCGACCGCCTCACTGACGGGCCTTTATGCGAATGAAAATGATGCGGATTCTTTGCACAGACTGATCAAGGTCTCCGTATCTTATTCCGTAACGATCAACGGGATCGTGATGCTGATCTTCCTCCTTCTCTCCCGCCCGATCATGGGGATCTTCCTCACGAACCGGGGCGAATCCTTTACCCTCGCGTCCGCGGGTCTGGCGCTGATCAGCCTTTCGATGGTCATACGAAGCATCAACATGGCAGTTCGAAGCTACTACCAGGCAATGAAAATGAACCGGTATAACATCCTGATGACCGTACTGGACACGATGGCCTGCGAGGTGCTTGCGCTGGTCGTGCTTACGATGACGGTGGGCGTTTACGGAATATGGCTTTCTTACCCCGTCGGGGAGACCGCCGCACTCTGGATCATGACGGTTTATATGAGCCGGAAAAGTGGAACCGGGCTCAGCTTTATGGCCCTTTTCCCGTTCCGGGAGAGCAAAAGAGTCCTTGCAAGGCTGACCGCCGTGCTGAAGAGCGAGGACGACGTCATGGCGTGGTCGGTTAAAGTGTACCGCTTCTGCCTGGATAACGGCGCCGACGCGAAAACGGCGGGAAAGGCCTCCCTGGCCGTCGAGGAGATCGGCAAGAACATCATGGAGCACGGCTTTGCGGACGGGAAAAAGCACGCGGTGGACTTTCTGATCAAAAAAACCGAGGACGCCTGGATCCTGCGCTTCCGGGATGACTGCAGGGCCTTTGACCCGGTCAAATATCTCGAGGTCACCGACGAGACCGGCGACCGGCTGGGCCTGAAGCTCGTCTCCGGCTGGAACGACGAGTTCAGCTATGCGAATGTCATGGGCGTGAATCATGTGGTGATCAGCTACAGGGGATGACGTCAAAGCGCCTCCCGATTTTTGCATTAATCATTACAATGTGTTGACAATAAACGAACTTCCTCTTATAATATTTACGAGAACGTGAAAGGAGAACACATCGTATGGCAACAACCAATTTGAATATCAGAACGGACAAGGCAATTAAAGAACAGGCCGATGTGATTTTTGCAGAGCTTGGGCTGAATATGACGACTGCGATCAATATATTTTTGAGAACAACGATCCGGGAACATGGGATCCCGTTTGCCCTTAAGCTGGACGTGCCGAACGAAGAAACTGTAGCGGCAATCGAAGAAGGGCGCCGTATTGCTTCCGACAGCAGTGTGAAAGGATATACCAGCATGGATGACCTCAAGGCAGCTCTCGAGGTATGAAATACGAAGTCAAATTCACAAACCAGTTCAGGAAGGATCTAAAGCTGGCAAAGAAGCAGAATAAAGATCTGGACAAACTTTTTGAAGTAGTGAATATTCTTGCCGAAGGCGGTACACTTGACGCAAGATTTCGCGATCATGATCTGTCCGGCGATTACAAGGGAACAAGAGAGTGCCATATTGAACCGGACTGGCTTCTCGTTTATGAAGTTCGCGGAAATGTACTGGTTCTGATGCTGTATCGACTGGGATCGCATTCGGAGCTGTTTAAAAAGTAGAATGAAAGCTTTGATGCTGCAACCGCACTTCACGGACAGCAGAACCGGGAGGTGCCCTCAAAAGAGTGCCTCCCCAATTTGTATTTTATACGCTTTCCCATTTATAAACCTGCTTCGACGTGTTATAATGACAGAAGGAAGAAAGGGAAACAGGATCCAAGGGCAACCTTGAAAGAGCCAGGTGAATGAAATGGAAAGAATCAAAAAGATGGCGGCTGCCTTTCTGCCGCTCGGAATGACGGCAACGCTTTGCTTCTGCGATGCGGCGTCGGCCGGGGAGCCCGATACGGAAGACGGGGAGAGCAGCTATTATCTGGATTACGAAAGCAAATACGATCCCTCTCAGCCGGTCTATGTAATCGGGCACTTGAGCCCGGATGCCGACACGGTCTGCTCTGCGATCGGCTATGCCGACTTTCTGAAACAGCTGGGATATGACGCCGTTCCGGCCATCTCGGGAGCGCCGAATGCGGAAACGGAATTTGTTCTGGAGCGGTTCGGTGTGGAAACGCCGGAAATCCTGGAGAATGCGGACGGGCGGCAGTTCATCCTTGTCGACCACAGCTCCTATGGGCAGTCCATTCCGGGAATGGAGCGGGCGAATGTGCTCGGAATTCTGGACCACCACGGCGTGGGCGATGTCCTGACGGAGGGCCCCATTATGTATGTGGGAATGCCTGTGGGGAGCACGGCGACGATCGTTTATACCTTGTATCAGGACTATGACGTAACGATCTCGAAAGAAATGGCCGGGCTGATGCTCTCGGCTATCCTGTCGGACACAAAGGGGCTGCGCTCCTCCACAACGACGGACTATGACAGCGAAGCCGCGGAAGAGCTTTCCGCCCTCGCAGGTGTGGACGACATTTCGGCTTATACGATCGAAATGGTCAATGCCGGGAACACGCTGAACTCTATGACGGCGGAAGAGATCCTGAAATATGACTATAAAGAGTATACTTCCGGTTCGGTGCTGTTTTCGATTGCGGTCGTGCAGTCTGCGGACGATGCACAGCTCGGGGAGATCGAAAAAGCATTGAATGCGTATATGGGTGAGAGCTTCGATTCGCTCGGAGTGAGCCGGTGCTATGTTATGCTGACGAACCGGATCACGCTCGAAACAAAGCTGCTTTGTTACGGAGAGGACGCGCTGGCGGCCGCACAGGAGGCGTTCGGCCCAGAGGAGGACGAGATCCTCCTTGAAAATACGTCCTCCCGCAAAAAGCAGGTGGCCCCCGCTCTCATGGAAGTGCTGAAAGACAAGGGAAAGGAATGAAAAAATATAAAATGACAGCATTTTTCCGAAAATTGGCCGTGCTTCTTCTGCTGCTGGCTGTCTGTGCGCCTGCGGCGTGGGCGGACGACGGGCTTGAGCTTGCGTTTCAGGCGATCGATACGATCGTTTCCAATGATGTGGAAGCCGGCTTCACTTCTGCCCAGGTAGCCGTCCTAAAGGACGGGGAGCTCCTTTTTTCCGGGGCCTGGGGCCGCGTGAACTCCTACAATGAGAACGGCGAACGGACCGAAGAGTATGCGCCCGTCACAACGGACACGCTCTATGATCTCGCCTCCAACACCAAAATGTACAGCATTGCATACGCAGTGCAGTATCTGGTCACGAAGGACCGGCTGGATTACGACGCGAAGATCGTGGACATTATGGGCGAGGAATTTGCGGACAGCACCCTGTGGCCGGAGGGCTTTTCGTCTGAGGCGGAAAGCCTTGACGAAATGAAGGACTGGAAAAGAGAAGTGACCGTAAGGGACGTGGTCTGCCACCGCGCCGGCTTTACGGCGTCGACGCCGTATGCTTCGAAATATTACGATTATACCGGGGCAGGCGTTGACACAACGAAGGAAAATCCTCTTTTTTCCGGCTATGACGGCAGCATGGAGACCCGGGCGCGGACGCTGGAAAAGATCTGCGAGACGCCGCTTGCTTACGAGCCCCGGAGCCAGGTCCTGTATTCCGATACGGACTATATGCTGCTGTGCTTTCTCGTGGAAAAGGTGACCGGGCAGCAGCTGGACGATTTCCTGCGCGAGACCTTCTGGGAGCCCCTGGGGCTTACGCATGTGACCTACAATCCGCTCCAAAACGGCTTCTGCGAAAGCGACTGCGCTGCCACAGAGCTGAAGGGCAACAGCCGGGACGGCTATGTAATTTACGAAGGCGTAAGAACGGAGCTGCTTCAGGGCGTGGTCCATGATGAAAAGGCATATGCCGCCATGGGAGGCATATCCGGGCATGCGGGGCTGTTTGCCAATGCCGAGGACCTTGCCCGGCTGGCATATCTCATGGTGGACGGAAGCCGGGACGGCACGGAATATTTCAGCCGCGAGGTCCTGGATGCGGCGGTAACCAACGATGACTCGGAGCATTCCGAATGGGGGCTCGGCTGGTGGAGAGAAGGAGAGGCGAATATGCAGAGAAGCAAATACTTCTCGATCCTCTCCTCCGAGGATACGGTCGGCCACCAGGGCTGGACGGGAACCCTTACCGTGATCGACCGGGAGAACCGCCTCGTGATCGTTGTGCTGACGAACAAGCTCAATTCGCATATCACAGACCCCGACAATACCAACCGCTTTGACGGAAACTGGTACACTACGGCGGCGCTCGGCTTTGCGCCGAAGCTCGTTTATGCGGCCCTGGAGGCTGCGGATACGGGCACGGACGCACGAGAGAGCGTATTGAGATGCATGGAGAGCCTGGACGAGATCAGCTATTATCAGAAAATGGCGCTTGACGGCGCGGCTTCGGACCATCCCGCCGTTCTGGCCTATGAAAGTATGGACAAGAGTTATAAGGAATTTGCCGCAGATTCATCTTGCGCCCGCGGCGCATCTGCGGAGACGGAATAACCTGCAATTGCCATGTTCCATGCAAATTTCGAAGAAAGAGAGTACAAGATGAAGACTTTACTGAAAAACGGAACCATTTATGACGGCACGGGCAATACCCCGTTTACCGGAAATATTCTGATCGAAGACGACCGGATCGTTTCGGTCGGTGCGGAGGCGGACACGGAGGCGGACCGCGTTGTGGACCTGACCGGGCTGCAGATCTGCCCGGGCTGGATCGATGCCCATTCGCACAATGACTTTTTCTATGACCGCGAGGATGCGGAAAAATATTATAAGCCGTTTCTGGAGCAGGGCATTACCACCCAGATCACCGGCAACTGCAGCTTTTCCCCCTTCGGCATGGAGCCGGACACACCCTATGCCGACAAGGTCGGCGGAGGCCTGTTCCAGGCACAGCACCCCGGCAGCTTTGCCGATTTTAAAAAGCGCGCGGAAGGCCGCCTGTATGTGAACATGGCCCCGCTCATCGGACAGGGTTCCGTCCGCGCCGGTATGACCGGCTATGACCCCGCCCCCTACACGCCGGAGCAGATCGAAAAAGAACTCGGCTATGTCCGTGAAGCCATGGAGGGCGGCGCGTTCGGCGGTTCCTTCGGCTTTATGTATGAACCGGACCGTTATGCCAAAGAGGATGAGATCCGCGCCTTTGCCAAAGAGATCGCGAAATACGACGGCATCGTCACCATCCATCCGCGGGCCAACTCGGCCGTCAGTGCGGACTATCCGCTGCTGACGAAGAAGTCCCATCTGGAGCTGGGGCTGGATGAGGCGATCCGGATCATGAAGGAGTCCGGCTGCAGGCTGGAATACAGCCACCTGATCTTTGTCGGCCAAAAGAGCTGGAAGCTCAAAGACAAAATGCTCAACTCCATTCACGGGGAGCGCAAGAACGGGTATCCGATCGCCTACGACAACTACGCCTTCCACTACGGCGCCTCGGTCATCACGGTCGTCTTTCCGGAATGGTACGCGTCGCTGAGCAAGGAAGAAGCGAAGAAGCCGTTCAACCGGCTGAAGCTGCAGCTCACCATTCTGATGTACCGCAAGGTGCTCGGCATTGACTGGGAGGACATGGTCATTGCCTACATTTCCGATGACCATCCCGAGTATGAGGGCAAGACCGTCTGCGAAGCGGCGGCGGAAGAGGGGCTCTCCAACCTGGATATGTATCTCAAGCTCGTGGAGCTTTCCGACCGCAGCGGCAGCATTTATCTCGGCAAGTACTATAACGAAGATATCGTGCGCACGCTGATGGAGGATGACCTTTCCGTCTTCATGACCGATGCCTGGGTCGTGGACAAGGGACTGCAGAACATTGCGGCGTTCCAGACCTTCCCGCAGTTCTTTGTGCTGGCAAAGCGGTACGGGATCCCGTACGAAAAGATCGTGCGCAAAATGACCGGCGCCACGGTGGACCGATACGGCATTAAGGACCGCGGCTATATCAAGCCGGGGTACAAGGCGGACTTCACCGTCATCGATGTAAACGCCATCCGCGTGGACGAAAAGAAGCCGGACGCGAAACCCGGCGGGATCGTTCATGTCTATGTCAACGGCTGCCCGGTGATAGAAAACGGCAATTACACCGGCGGCACGCACGGCGAGCTGATCCTCAAGCGCTGAATAGCGAAAAAATGCGAAGCATGTCAAACAGGGGAGGTGCCCTCAAAAAGAGCGCCTCCCCGATTTATTTGGCTGCAGTTCCCGGATCTCTGCTTTTTAAAATTTTTCCTTCGTCATTTCGGATCGTTCTCCGTATCGGTGAACGGGACTCTTTTCCTGCTGCCGTCCTTTGCGAAGCCGTTGCGGTTGTACAGCGTTCCCGTCTCGCGGTGGATCCCGAGCGAGTCGAAGCCGTTGCGGTCATATCCGTCCCGGTCCAGCCCGTTCCGGTCTCTGCCGCGGCGGTCGTAACCGCGGCGATCGTAGCCCTTGCGGTTATACCCGTCCGCATCGAAGCCTTCCCCGTCCAGCCCGGACGCGTCAAATCCGTTCCGGTCATATCCGGCCGTATCATAACCGCTGCGATTATAGCCGTCGCGGTCAAAGCCGAACTGGTCAAACCCGTCCGCCCCAAAAGGCGGCTCGACTCCGGCCGCTTCATAATAGGGGAGTGCCCCCTTCGGGATGAAGACACGATACTTCCGATCCAGCTTCTCAATGTAGCACCATTTTGCCGGCCCGTCCTCCGGGAAGATGATCCCGATCAGCCGCCGGGTCGATTCGTCGAAGCGCTTCGCGACAAAGAAGGTCTGCTTGGACCAGCTGTGCTTCTGGACGCAATACGGCAAGGTATAGTGCTGCATGATCTCTTCCAGCGGATGCAGTTCGAAAGGTCGGAACATGGCGATTCATCTCCCCAATCAGTTTGCAGATATATTAACGCTGAGTGTACACGCATGCATATTAATTGTCAAGTAGAAATGAGAATATATTCACGAAAAAATTTCGCCGTCATTTCCCAAGCGACAAAGATCCCGCGGACATGTGCTATATTGTACGCGTAAGGGGCCGGCGGCCCGAGGAACGCAGTGCTGAAAGGAGAAAAAATGGAAAAAAATACCGGATATGGAGTGTACGGCTTTATATTTGGCGGACTGACAGGCACGAAGAATTTCGCCCGCGTCGCGGAGATCATCTACAAAGAGGTCGGAGGAGAAATTATTCTCAAAGAAGACTACGATGCGGGCGAGGGCCTTGGCCACGTTTTTATGGCTCGCAACGAGAAAGAAATGGAAGAAATGATGCCGGACTTGATGAAAGCGGAACCGTACGTGGCGGAACTCACGAACTGGAAATATGACGGGGGCCTGCTGGAAATAACGATGTACCCTTCGGACGAAGACGGTTGCGAGGTCCATCTGACGGTCGTATCCGGCGGAACGGACCGCGCTGAAAAAATCGGGCGCGAGCTGATTTCGGCAGTGAGAAAGGTGATCCCGAGGGAGGAATGAGCGCAAAAATCGGAGAAGAAAGCAATCAAACAAACACGGGAGGCGCCCTCAAAAGAGCGCCTCCCGATCTTTATGAAAAGGCTTCTATTTTCTTTTATTCAGTGATCCGGCTCAGAAGCATAGCCAGTTCTTCCTCCGTCATGCCGCCGCGCTGAAGATAGGCCGCAGCATCCTCGCTGTAATCCGCCTGCCGCAAAAGCTCGACGTCCTCCGTGCCGTGAAGATAAGCCATAAGCTCATCAAAATACAGGCGGACGATGGCCTGATATTTTTCAGGCGTACCCTCCGCAGTCACGCCATAGTAGTTTTTATAGGTTTCCATATAATCGGCCAGCATTTCGTCGTAAGTCGCCCCGGCCAGAGCCTCCAGCAGAGCGCAGACAAATCCCGTACGGTCCTTGCCCTCCAGGCAGTGGATATAAGCGGAACCGTCCGATCGAAGATACGATCTCAGCCCCATGACGACCTGCTGCCGGTAATGGTCCGACTGAAAGTCTATCCCCGTATTCAGGAGTGCCACCCGATCGTTTTCATACAGCGAAAGGACGTAATCGGAGTCAAAGTCATCCGCAGTCAGATAGGTCTGTATCGATTCCTCCGAATCTGCCAGATCAAAGATAAATCCGATATCATGTTCTTCCAGAAGTCCGCTTGTGCAGGCGGCGCGCTTCCGGCTGTTATCCACCGGAGATGCGCCGCGATAAATCAGATCTTCTTTCAGCGTGCCGCCGCTCAGAGCCCGGAAATTGCAGAAGGCCGCGTCGCTTTCGTAATCCGCGCGGTCGAAGGAATAGACCTGATCAAGCGCCTCCTGGGTGGCCCGATATTTGCCGGCTTCGTTCAAGCGGAAGGTCACCTTTTCCCCCTCCGTCAGCCCGGCAGCATCCCAAAACTCCGAGTTTTTTAAGGATACCGCGATGTAGGATATACCCGGGTAGGCCACGATTACCGGCATCCGGCTTTTGACATAAAAGCCGGTATAGTAAGGTACATCCTTGAGCGTATAACCATCCTCAAAGTAGATATCGCAGCTGTCGCCCAGCTGAAAGCCTGCTGCTTCAAACTGTTCGCTCGACAGGGAAACCATCGCGGATTTAAGCTTTGGGTCGCAGTTCACAGTGGCTTCGATCTCGATCACTTTTTCGGAAGAGACACCGCCGTATATACCACGCAGTACACTGACCCCCAGCAAGATCGTCAGAATAAGCTTCTTCATAAGTATCCTCCCTTCGGCCGGATAGTTCCGTTGATCGTCCCGATCTTTGACTGAACCATAAAAGAAAAACATGAGCCCCGATCCCTCGGAGCCCCACAATACGTTCATTTTATCGCAACTCTTCCGCCAATTCAAGCAAAATCTTCCGCCTTCCGGCGCCCTCAAAAGAGCGCCTTCAGATCTTTTATCTCAAAAAAAGAAAAATCTGTGGGGTCCCGATCATTCGGAGCCCCACAACACTTTGATATTGTCATTTCCCAAGCGACGAAGATCCCGCTTGCGTATGCTATATTGTACGCGTAAGGGGCCGACGGCCCGTGGGATGCAGTGCCGAAAGGAGACAGGTATGGTAAGATACGATGAGAATGACGTTGAAAACGAGTACGGTTTCACGCGCAAGATGACGATGATCTGGAATCTCGTTGAGAGCGGCCGGACGCTGGAGGACGCCGATTTCGCCCCGACGGAGGAGGACATCACGTATTTCAAGCACGCCAAGCGTATGTCCGACATCGCGAACATCGACAATCACGGCAGCTTCGTCCGTATGGTCCGCTATCTCGACGACATTGACTGAGAACGGCGGAAAGGAGCGGATGTATGAGAAAGATATTTACCGGCGCGAGTGACGAGCTTGGATGTATGAACGGCAAGGCTTATGAGATCGTGGACGAGTGGAGAAATTACTATTCCGTGATTGACGAGTCCGGCGAAGATTATATGGCCTACATCCGCCGCGTGTCGGCGAATCCAATCTCGAGAGCCGTCAAGCTCGCGGACCTGAAACACAATATGGATCTGTCCCGGCTGCCGGAAATTACGGATGCGGACCGGGAGCGTGTGGAGAAGTATCAAAGGGCGATGGAGATCTTAAGCGCTAATTCAGAGCGTTAATTGCTACGGACCGCGCTGAAAAAATCGGAGAAGAAAGCAACAGAACGAACACAAACAGCCGTGGGGCCCCGATCCTTCGGAGCCCCACAACACTTTTATTCTATCGCAACTCTTCCGCCAATTCAAGCAAAATCTTCCCGCCTCCGCCCGATTCTCCGTATTGCACAATTTTGACCCTCGAAATTTGTTTACTCTGTCAATTGTTTTTCAATGCCGGATCTGCTATTATAATGCCAGATCAAAGATTTACATAGAAAAAATCTAAAGCTACTGGAGGAACCTTCCGATGAAATGAATCGGAGCCTTATATGATGAGTGTATAAGGCGGAGATAAGGATCTCAAATAAAACAGAATAGGGGTTTTCAAAATGTTAGATACGAAGGATTTTGAGAAGTAACCCTTGATCGTTGCCGATGAAAGACGGGATGATCAAGGGTTGCTTCTTTGATGCACCTGGGGGATGATTGGGATTGAACTTTTTTAAGAAGAGGCAAAAGCCGGAATACAAGGAATACGATCTCTCGGTCTGGGAGCCCTGTCTCCGCTGCAGCATTTGTACCGGAGAGCAGACCGCGTGCATGCGGAACAGGGAGACCGGGCGCAGGGAAGAGATCATGCTGATCCGCGATCGTCAGGATCTGGAAAATTTCTGCAGGAACTATCACGTGGAGCCGGAGAAGATCCGGAAGGAATACTAATTTTAAAATCTCTGTAACATCCGCGATCCTCCCTGCGTACTTGGTTATGTAAGCGATGTGAGAAACATCATAAGAATTATGTGACTAAAATTTGGAGGAAATTGAAATGCTTGAAAATCTCGAAGCTCTGAACGACAACGACATCCAGGAAGTCAGCGGCGGCGCTTATTCCGGCCCCTGCTTCGTCTACACGATCCAGCCGGGTGACTGCCTCTCCGTTCTGGCCCAGCGCTATGGCACGACGGTCTCCGTTCTCTGCCAGATCAACAACATCAGCAACCCGAACCTGATCTACGCTTATAACAAGCTTTTGATTCCGTATAAGGGATAACCGGAGAAAAACAAAAAATGGAGCCGTTCCGAAAAGAGCGGCTCCATTTTTTGTCAGAATAGCTTACAGTGTGATATATACGGAATCCGACATTGAATTCATTCTTTACTTTATCTCCAGTAGCATGATATAATGTCAAAAAAGGAGCTGAGAAAATGCCGGAAATATCAAGATTTGATGGAATCAGCGTATATATGTACCGAGAAATCAATGGTCCGCACAACCTGCCGCATATTCATGCGGATTATCAAGGGCAGCAGGTCGTTATTTCTTTGGACGGTACAATTTTAGAAGGAGACCTGCCTTCGAAAAAACTGCGCCATCTTCAGGTGTGGGTTGAAATGCGCAGAAGTGAATTGGAAGAAGACTGGAATCTCTTGGCAGAAGGCAAGAGATATAACAAAATCGAACCGCTTAGATAAGGAGGGCTCGGAGATGACACCGAAAGCAATTCAGGTAAAACCTTTAGAAAATTATCATATTTCCGTCTTGTTTGACTCCGGCGAAGAAGGAATCTTTGATGTCCGGCCTTATATTTCAGGGGATTGGTTTGGCGAATTGGCAGACCCGGATGTGTTTCGCACGGTGCATTTGGAAGGAATTTCTGTGGCATGGGAAGGCGGGCAGGATATTTCGCCGGATTGCCTCTATGCAAATGCAGTTCGCAGATGTGTTTCGGCTGCTTCGTGAATAATTTCAGGAAAAGAGGCTGTAATTGCAGCTTCTTTTTTTACTCAGATCATGGAGCAACGGATGG
>R19__coassemble_784_pt1 | contig 12973 bp, 9 predicted proteins | sample R19__metabat2_high_PE_006 | metagenome-assembled genome bin R19 | reverse complement strand
GCTGAACAAAGACGGCGTCGATATTGCCGGCGCAGCAAATACGATGACCAGCTGGCTGCCGACCGGACAGGGCCATTCCGGCTATAACTCGGTCAACTGCAAGATTTCCAAGTATGAAGATCAGAGCCAGCTTCCGGACTGCGAGTGGGAGAAGCGGATCATCTTCAAAGAGGAAGCATAAAGAAAGGGGGATAAATTAAGATGGGACAGAAAGCATTTTATTTTGATATGACAACCTGCGTCGGTTGCCATGCCTGCCAGATCGCCTGCCGCGACCGTAATGCCCTTTATAATGTGGGCGAGATCTTCCGCAAAGTGGATACCTATGAGGGCGGCAAATTCCCCAATCCCTGGATGTATCCTCTGTCAATTGCTTGCAATCACTGCGCGAATCCTGCCTGCGTAGCAAATTGCCCGACCGGTGCCATGTACAAGGATGAGGAGACCGGCCTCGTACTGCATGACGATGAACTGTGCATCGGCTGCGGGATGTGTGTTCAGGCCTGCCCGTACGGCGAACCGATCCTCATGGAGAAGGACGGCAAGAAGGTTTCTGCAAAGTGCGATGGCTGCTATACGCTCGTTAAGCAGGGGCTGAACCCGGCCTGCGTCGATGCCTGCGGTATGCGTGCACTTAAGTTTGGAGAACTGACAGATATTATGAAGGAATATCCCGATGCAGTTTCCAATCTCAAATGCCTCCCGGATTCCTCTGAGACAGTTCCTGCACTCTTTATTAACCCGGTAGAGGAAGCCGTGACCGAGGAAATTACTCAGATCTTCTGATCGAAACAAAAACGCAAAACATGCAGAGCGCTGTGCCAAAGCAACGGCACAGCGCTTTTCCTATTCCAAAGACCGGAGATGAAAGGTCTGCCCCCATAGAGGAGTGAAAAAACAAATGTTAGTATTGACTAACATGCATTGACAGATTTATGATGAATGAGGAAAGTTGGCTGCGGGGGCAGCTGTGCTTTTCGGTTCCAAGCTGCATGCCACCCTCCGGGCGGCGGCAGCCGATGAGTAGTGAGGGCAACCTTGCTGCTTGCCTTGTTTGCGAAGGAACACCATGCCCGTTTCGGCGGGAGAGGTGCGCCTTCGTTTTTATTTTGCAAAGATCCGGCAGATCAACAAAAAGAAAGAGGGAGTAACAAATGGCAAATTTTCTTGACAAGGTTCTCGACAAAGAATTCAGCCGCAGAACCTTCCTGAAGGGCACGGCAGCCGCAACGGCAGCTGCTGCGGGCCTGAGCGCAACAGCCTTTGCAGACGAAGCAAACCTGGCAGAGACGATGGCTCCGTCGGACGCTCCTGCAGTTGCAGACGCAGCGGAAGGCGGCAAGTGGGTCGCGGCTCCGTGCTGGCACAACTGCGGCGGCAAATGCCTGGTGAAGGCATATGTAAAAGACGGCGTGATCGTTCGTCAAAAGACGGACGACTTCAGTTCGGATGATGAGATCAACCGTCAGCAGAGAGCCTGCCTCCGTGGATTTTCTCAGCAGTATCAGGCGAGAGGCCTCGACCGCCTGAAATATCCGATGAAGCGCAAGAACTGGAGCCCGGAAAATCCGAACGGCCAGCTGCGCGGTCAGGACGAGTGGGAGCGCATTACCTGGGACGAAGCGGCTACCTATATTCACGATGAACTCGAGCGCATTACAACGACCTATGGCGACAACTCGGTCCTTGCTCTCGGCAGCGAGTCTACCGGCCTGCTCAATAAGCTGAACATCAATTATCTTTCCCCGTGGACAACGTCCTCCTGGGGCAACTGGTACACTCCCGGCGTTTTCGGCTGGGGTGACGGCTGCAATTACTATGACTGCAACAACGACCGCCTCGACATTATGAATGCCGATTATATCATTGCCTTCGGTTACAACCCGGCATGGGCCGCTCTCGGCAATGCAACGAACTATGCCGTTTCCTGGAAAAATGCCGGCGCAAAGTTCGTGATCTTTGACCCGATCTACACGGATACGGCTGCCATTCTCGATGCGCAGTGGGTCTCTATCCGCCCGGGCACGGATATGGCCGCGATGATGGCGATGTGCTATGTTATGCTCGAAGAAGACGACAATGGCTCCCTAATTGACTGGGACTTCCTGGATCGTTGCTGTGTCGGTCAGGATGCCGACCATATGCCGGCAGACGTCAAGAGCCAGGAGAACTTCTTCGATTATCTCCGCGGCGTTTATGACGATACACCCAAGACGCCGGAATGGGCCGAAGAGATCACGGGCATTTACGCAGATACGCTGCGCCAGGTCGCCCGGCTGATGGGTAAGGACAACAATGTCGTTATCCTCTCTTCCTGGGCAAGCGCACGTACCTACGACACGGAGCAGCTCCCGCAGCTCGCCATCATGATGGGCGCTATGGGCGGCCACATCGGCAAGAGCGGCAACTGCGTCGGCCCCACGGCATGGAACCACACCAACAATTTCGGTCCGCGTCTTGTAAAGAGAGGCTATTCCACTCATCCGAGCGATGCAGTCAGCGGAACCGGCAAGGCGACTTCTGTCTGCGATACGCAGGTTTGGGGTGCCTGCATGGGAGAACCCTTCAACCCGACGGATATTTTCAATGATATCAACGGTGCCGGCCCGGACGGCTGGAAAGCTTCCGTGGCAAACTATGATCTGACCAAGAAGGTCGAAAGCATTACGGCTCCCGTCAAGATGATCTGGACGGCAGGCAAGGCCAAGCTTACGACCTGCGAAGGTGCCAAGAAGGGCGTTGAAGCCTTCCGCAGCATGGAATTCGTCGTCGGCCAGGGCCATTTCCTCACAGCCTCCAACAAGTATGCCGATATCGTCCTCCCGATTACGACGAACTGGGAGCGCGAAGGCGCATATGTTTGGGAAGGCTATATCAACCGCGACATTCTTCTGATCAACCGCCAGGTCGTGGAACCTTTCTATGAGGCAAAAAGCGATACGGAAGCCTGCATGCTCATTGGCGAGAAGTTCGGCATCCCGGCAGAGAACTGGGGCACGGTCAGCGCAAAGCAGCAGCTCTTTGATTCTGTTGCTACATCTACGGTCATCTGCGAGGATGGAGAAACTTGGGAGAACCTCGTCTCTATCACAGAAGATGATATCAAGGAATGGGACGTGGAAGGTGAGCCTCAGGAAGGCCGTATCCCCATCAGCAAGTACATGGAAGACGGTATGTACCGCGTAGAGCGCCACATCGGCGACAACTTTGGTTACATCGACAAGAAAGCCTTCCGCGAGGATCCGGAGAACAATCCGATCGGAACGACTTCCGGCAAGATCGAATTTGCCTGCCAGATCTGGGCAGACATTCTGAACAGCCAAGGCTTCTCCGAGAAGGAATACAGCGCTATTCCGAAGTATCGTCCGCTGACCCAGGGCTACGAGGCAACCTTCGTTGATGGCAAGATCGGCGGCGAGAAGACGGCTTATCCGCTGCAGTGCATTAACCCGCACTATCAGCGCCGTTCTCACTCCATCTTTGATAACGTTCCCTGGCTGCGTGAGGCTATGCCGAACCCGGTTTACCTTTCCAAGGCGGATGCCGCCGAGCGCGGAATCACGGATGGCGACACGGTCAAGATCTCCTCTCAGTATGGCGAGACGCTCCGTCACGCCTATGTCACGGCCCGCATGACGCCGGGTGTCGTCGGCCTGCCGCACGGCCCGTGGATCCGTATTGACGAATCCACCGGCATTGACCAGTCCGGCTCCGAGAACTACATTACCGGCCAGGTCGCAACCGGTATCGGCTGCTCCGGCTACAATACGCTGAACGTCGAAGTTACCAAGTTTGATGGCGAGGCAATTCCGGAAGACAAGGATGTGCCTCAGACCATCCTGTTTGAATGATCGAGGAGGTGCAAATAATGGCACAGTATGGATTTTATTTCGATCAGACCGTGTGCGCCGGATGCCACACCTGCCAGATCGCCTGCAAAGATAAGAACCGCCTGGATGTCGGCACGCTTTACCGCAAGGTAAAGACCTACGAAGTCGGTGAATTCCCCAATCCGGGTATTTATCATCTTGCCACAGCCTGCAACCACTGTGACAATCCCGCCTGCGTTGCAGCCTGCCCGACCGGAAGAACCGTCAAGGATCCTGAGACGGGTCTTGTCTGCCATGACGCCAACATCACCTGCCTCGGTGAGGCTTGCCAGATGTGTGTTAAGGCTTGCCCCTACGGACAGCCGGTCTATGTGGCGGAAAACAATGCCGTTGGAAAGTGCAACGGCTGCATCGAACTTGTCCGCAAGGGCGAGCAGCCTGCCTGCGTTACGAGCTGCATGATGCGTGCTCTGAAGTTCGGCCCGATCGACGAACTGAAGGCTGAGTATGGTGATGCCGTAACGGAACTGCCCTGCTTCCCGGACGGAGGCACCGGATCCAACTTCCTTATTCGCGCCAGCGCAAGAGCAATGGAAGAAGACTTCGAGGAAAAAGAGTAATCGTTTTTTCAGATCAGAGCGCTGTGCCAAAGCAACGGCACAGCGCTTTTCCTATTCGGAAGGCCGGAGGTGATTGCAGGAAAAGAAAGAATGTGATATTCTTTCCTGTGGGGGAATGAGTATGGGAATCATTGCGGCAGCCAAGGGCGAGCATCCGCTGTTTGACCCGGCGGCCTGCCTGAACCGAAAACAGAATAAATTCACCTGCACGGCCTGTACGGAGATCTGCCCGGAGAAGGTGTTCTCCCTGAACGCGAAAGAAACGCTGAAGTGGGACAAATGCATTGACTGCGGGCTTTGTCTGACGGCCTGCCCGTCCCGGTGCTTTACGCCTTCCGGTGCCCTGCAGCATGAGCTTTTGGCCGATGTGCAGATCGATGAGCCTGTCATCTACGGCTGCGAACAGGACGAGGAGCTGCTGGAGCGCAAGCTCCCGTGCCTTGCCTCCGTGCCCTGGGAGCTTGCGGCGGCGCTGGCGCTTTATACCGATGTAGTGCTTTTGGCGCGAAACTGCGCGCAGTGCCCGCATGCCGAGCGGCGGGAAATGCTTGCGGAAAATCTGCAGCAGCTGCGGGAATTCCTCGGAGAAGAGCGCTTTACGGAGCGCGTGCACGTCGTGACGGAAGGGGAATGGAAGCCGAAAAAGCCGAAGGCGGAAAAGCTCATCAGCCGAAGGGAGATCTTTTCCGGCTGGAAGCGGTCCGCGCTCAAGAGCGCCTACCGCGTGGCGGCTTCCCGCCTGCCCGTGCCGGACGAGACGGAGAAGGACGGCATGCAGTACCGCCGGATGCTCTCCCGTGCCGTTCGGAAGGAAAGGGAGCGGGAGAAGCAGGAGGGGCAAACAGCCTCCCGCTATACCGTCGAGCTGCCGAAGATCACGGCAGAGTGCTACGGATGCAGCATCTGCGAGCGGATCTGCCCGCAGAAGGCTGTCTCGGTCACGCCGGAGGAAAACGGCACGCGAACGATCTGCATTGCGCCGTGGAAGTGCACGGCCTGCGGCCTCTGCACAAAAGTATGCCCCTACGGAGGTGCGGACGGGACGGGAAAGTTTCCCGTGCCCTATCTGGAGGAGCTGCCGCTTGCAAAGGTGGCGTCGGCATCCTGCGAACGCTGCGGCATTGCCGTCAAGCCAGGAACGGAGCCGCTGTTATGCCCGGCCTGCGCGGCAAAGGCAAAGAAAAAACTGAGATAAAAAGAGGGAAACGATATGAATGAAACCATGAAAGAAGCGGCCGAGGTGCTGCTGGCCGACCGCACGTATCTTTATACGCTCCTGCACAAGGTCTTCGGCCGGGAGCCGGATGCGGAGATGCTGGAGATCTTGACCTCGGAGGCAACGGCGGAGGCCTTTTCTCTCCTGAGCGAGGAGGAAGGGGACGTTATGAGCAAGGTGCCGGCCTTCCTTGCCGAAGTGAAGAACGATGCATCCAAGGCGGACTTTATCGAGCGCGTCCGCGAGGAATACAACCGGCTGTTTGTCGGCCCGGTGAAGCTCGTTGCACCGCCCTGGGAGTCCGTTTACCGCGGAAAGGAAGCGATGCTCTTCCAGGAGAGCACACTCGAGGTGCGGCAGGCTTACCGGAAATACGGCCTCAAGACGGCCTCCGAGCACCGCGTGGCGGATGACAGCCTCGCTCTGGAGCTTGACTTTATGCGCCATCTCGCCGTCCGCGCGCAGGAAGCGCTTGCCGCAGGGAACGATGCTGCGATGAAGGAAGCGCTTACCGGCTCGGCGGACTTTCTGCGGGAGCATTTGCTGGTGTGGATCCCGAAGTTCCTCGACAAAATGAAGGACGCACCGACGGACTGCCTCTATCCCCAAATGAGCCTGATCCTGAGCGAGTTCCTTCCGAAGGACGGCCGGGTCGTTTCCGAGCTGCTCGGAGCGATCGGATGAAGGCGGAGGACTGCTCCGCACTTGTCCTCGCCGGAGGCTTCAGCTCCCGGATGGGCCGCGACAAGGCAGAGCTTGTGCTCGGCGGGGAGACGCTCATCGAGCGGCAGACGGCGAAGCTGAAGCACCTCGGCATTGCGGACATTATGCTCTCCGGCTATCACAAGGAGCTGGAAGGAACCCGCCTTGTGCCGGATCTCATTCCGCACAAGGGCCCGCTGAGCGGGATCCATGCCTGCCTGCTTGCCGCGGAACATTCCGCCTGTCTTGCCGTCAGCGTCGATGTGCCGCTGCTGCCGGAGGAACTGCTCGAAGAGCTCATCGAGGCTCATGAGGGCGGTATTACGATCGCCTGTCACGGGGAGGGGAAGCTCGAGCCGCTGATGGCAGTGTATGACTGCTCGCTTGCCGCGGCGGCAGAAGAGATCCTTCACTCGGAGAAGACCGCCATGATGAAGCTCCTGAAGCATGCGGAAGTGAGGCAGGTGAGGTATGAAGGGGACGAAGATCTCCTCGCCAACTGCAATACACCCGAGGAATTTGAACGCATCCGGCGTCTCGCGGAACGCCGGCCATAAAAAACCGGATCCTTTCGGACCCGGTCTTTTTTATTGAAACAGGGATTACGCCTTGACGACCTGGCAGATGCCTTCCTTGAAGGAGGGGAAACCGGAGATGGGGTCAAAGTCGCGGGCGTGGAGCAGGTTGACGTTGGCATCGGCCCAGCCGTGCCCGATATCGACGCAGCCCGGGCGGATCATCGTCGTGACCTCGGCGGTATAGCGGACCTCACGGCCTTCCTGCGTGGTGACGATGACTTCGTCGCCGTCCTCAATGCCGCGCTCGGCAGCATCGGCCGGGCTCAGGCGGCAGAGCGGATTCGGCATCAGCTGGCGCAGCCAGGGCAGGTTGCGCTCCTTGGAGTGGCAGAACATCGGGAGACGGCTGCCGGAGTTGAGGATGAGCGGATACTGCTCCATGAGCTCGGGCGTTGTAACCGGACCATAGGTCGGCTCCTCGTAAATGGGCAGGGGATCCATGCCGTGCTCGCGGAGGATCTCGGAGGTGAATTCGATCTTTCCGGAGGGCGAGGAGAAGCCGGGCTGGCCGTCCTCGCGCAGAAGGCCGAGTTCCCACTTCTTGTCGTGGTGCTCGCCGCGCAGCGGGATCTGGACGCAGCCGGGAGCGGCCGCCTTGAGGTCCTCATAGGTGACCGGCGTATCAACATCAAGATACTTGAGGGCTTCGCGGATGCAGTTGACCTCGGACTCCGGACCACCGCCGAAGAAGTCTTCCTCATAACCGAGGGCACAGCCGACGTCGCAGCAGATGCGGTAGTCCGAGCGGGCTTCGCCGAGCGGCTCGATGATCGGCTCACGCAGGAAGAGCTTGCGCCCGAAGACGGTGATCGGGCAGGAGCGCTCAAAGCTCATGGCAGCCGGGAGCACCATGTCGAAATAGTCGTGGGACTGGGGCTTGATATAGAAGTCCGCCGTAACGCAGAAGTCCATATTCTTGAAAGCTTCCTGATATTCCGGCGTGCCCGGCCACATCATGAGATTGGTGCCGAGGCAGAAGGCGGCGCGGATGTCGCCGTTCTTGACGTATTCCGGGATGAAGTTGAGCTGGACAGAACCCTGCTGGTCCGTGTCGGCCCAGACGGGACGGTACTGGCGGTCAACGCGCAGATGGTCGAGCGCGGGGAGATGCGTGTTGGAACGGGAGAAATCAAACGTCATCTGCCATTCGTCGAAGTTCAGAGGCTCGTCCGTGATGGCGGGACCGCCCGGAACATCGAGAGAGCCGGTGAGCGGAATGAGGAGCTGGATGGCGCGCCAGGTGTTGACGCCGTTCTTATGGTGGCCGTAGGCCGCGGAGCTCTTGACCGTGATCGGAGCGCCTTCCGTGACGAGCAGGTCGATGGCTGCCTGGATCTTCTCGGCGGGAACGCCGGTAATCTCGGCCGTCTTCTCCACCGTGAACTGCTGGACATATTCCTTGTATTCCTCAAAGCCATGAGCCCAGTTCTCCATGAGATCCTTGTCGTAGGCGTCGGCTTCGATCAGGCCGCGGCCGAAGCAGAGAGCCATGGCGCCGTCGGTGCCCGGACGGGGCTGGAGATAGATGTCTGCCATCTTCTCGGCGACCGGCGTTACGCGCGGATCAATGACGATATACTTGATCTGACCGGTCTCCTTGGCGTTGGCAAGCCCGTTATAGCTGACGGGAGCAGACCAGGCAAAGTTGTTGCCCCAGATGATGCAGACCTTGGTCTTTCCGGCCGTGCCGGCGGCGCCGGTGGCGAGGGAGGAGGCAGTGAACCACTCCGTGCCGTAGATCAGCTTGGTGGCAAGCTCAACGGCCTTGTAGCAGGTAGAGGACTCAGTGCCCATGTTCGGGGAGCCAAAGGTGTAGGCCAGGCGCTGCAGGGCGCAGCGAGGCTCCTTCGGGTCGCCGGTGGCAAAGAGGACCTTTTCGGCACCGTACTTTTCCTTGACCTCGTTGAGCTTTTCGGCAATGGTGGCGATGGCCTCGTCCCACGTGATGCGCTCCCACTGGCCCGGCTCGCCCTTGGGATTGGTGCGCTTCATCGGATAGAGCAGGCGGTTGGGATCATAGATCTCCTGTACGGAGGAGACGCCCTTGGCGCAGATGTTCTGGTTGGGATAATCGGGGCGCTTTTCCACGCGATAGATCTTGCCTTCCTTAAGGATGACCTTCAAGCCGCAGCGCGGGCCGTGGTTGCACTGCACACAGTGCGTGTATTTCACTTCTTCCGGAGCATCGCTGGCAGCGAGTGCCTCGTCCGGATTCTGCCATACATTAAAACCGCAGACGCCGGCAGCGCCGAGCGCCGTGGCGGTGGACATTTTCAGAAATTCGCGTCTTGTCATTTCCATGGTTGTCAGTTCCTCCTTTTATGCGTTGTTGGCGGCCAGCTGGTCGAGCGGAGTCTTGGGGAGCTTGTCCTCCGGGTAACCTTCCGGAGCGACATACCAGATGTGCGTGCCTTCCACGTGGACGGCATTGTGTGACTCGATGTACTTGGAAACATCGCTCTCCGGATCGTCCACATCCCCGAAGACGCGGCACTGGCCCGGGCAGTGGACCGTGCACATCGGAGCCTCGCCGTTGGAAACGCGGCCGTAGCAGAAGGTGCACTTTTCTACGATGTTCATAAGGCCCTCCTGCTGCTCCTCACAGGGCAGCGGGGTGTCGCCGTAGGCATAGCCCTCCTCGTTGACGAGAGTGCGGGCGCCGTAGGGGCAGGCCGTAATGCAGGCGCCGCAGCCGATGCACTTGTCATAGTCGATAAGCACAACGCCCTCGTCCGTCACATAGGATGCCTTCGTCGGGCAGGCGGCGACGCAGGAAGGATTTTCGCAGTGCATGCAGATGTTGATCTTGTAGCGGCGGTGCGCATCGGGATATTCGCCCCATTCCACGCGCTCCACGCTCGTGTAGTCAACGCCCGGCCGGGTGCCGTTGACCATCTTGCAGGCCACCTGGCAGGTGTAGCAGCCGGAGCAGCGGTTCAGATTCAGAACCATTCCGTAAGTTGCCAATTTTCATTCCTCCATTCAAAATAAGTTGGATACAGATCGATGTCCATTCCATCCCTGATATTATTTTATCTCAAATCGTTTCTGTTTTCACCATGCGAAAATTCCATAAATTCGGCCTGAAAATTGTGCATTTATGCTACCGAATATTAAAAAAATACAAATCGAATACCGGAAAGGAACCCTTGACAAAAGAAATTCAATCGTTATATTATAATCAAAAAAGAGAGAAGAGAGGAGATAACGGCAATGGAAAATGCCGGAACCACGCTTTCCGAGCAGTGCAGCCTGCTGCTCGGGCGGCTGCCGGAAATTACGCGTGTGCCGGAGCTTGTGACGCTCTCTGCCTCTCTGCTGGATGCTTCGCTTTATATCGTTGACGGGCACGGGAAGATCCTTGCGCACAGCGCGAAGGAGAATGTCGTCTGCTCCTCCTGGCTCAGCGCGGTGGAGAAGGGCCATCTGCATCCGGAGCATCTGAAGACAACGCTTGCGCCGACGGCAAGCTGCAACGTCATTCGCGATACCCGCTGCACCGGGCGGACCTGCACGCGTCTGTCGATTCCGGTGAATATGGGGGAAGGGCTGCTGCCGGGGGCGGTGCTCTTCTTTTTCTGGGATCACGAGGCGACGTATGAAATGCAGTGCCTCGCATCGATCCTTGCAGGGGCCTTTTCGTCTCTGCTGCAGAAACAGCGGAGAGAAGAAACGGAGCTTGGGGATTCCCGTGCGCATCTGCTGCGGGAGCTGATGGACTATAAGCCGGGGCTCCGGAACTATTATCTCGCTGCAATCAAAAGCGAGGGCCTGGCTGATCTGAAGGAGCACTTTCATCTCTGCGTGATGGAGGCGGACGAGCCGAAGGAGGGGGATGCGGAGGAGCTTCTGCCGCTTCTGCGGCAGCTGTTGCCGGAGGCCTGGGGCTTTGCCTGGGGGAGCGGGATCGTGTGCGTGCACAATACGGAGCTGCTTGCCGAGAAGGATTTTGCCCGAAGCCTATACCCCATTCTGGAGGAGCACCGGCTGCATGCCTGCTACAGCATCGGCTTTGACGATCTGCCGGATCTCCGCTATGTCTGCGAAAGCACCTTCCTGGCGCTCAGCTTTTCTGCGGAGGAAAGACCCGGCGAGCGCTTTCAGAAGGCGGATCACTATATGTTCCGCACAGTGCTCTCCAAGATCAGCCGCCGATTCCCACAGGAAGAGATCTTCCCGGACAGCTTTCTGAAGCTGGTGGAATATGACCGGGAGAACAACCGCAGCTACATGCAGACGCTCTCTGCCTATCTCGACAATGGCCGCAACGCCAACGCGGCGGCAAAACAGATCTTTCTGCACCGGAACACGGTGATGCAGCAGCTCGAGCGCATCGAGCAGATCCTCGGCGTCAGCCTGGAGGACAATGAGATCTGCCTCTTCCTGCAGTTCTGCATCCGGCTGTATGCGCTGCAGGAACGAAAATAAAAAATTAAATGTTAGCATTGACTAACACCTGCTGACAGTTTTATGATGAACAGGAGAGCAGGCTGCGGGGGGCAGCTGAGCTTTTCGGTTCCAAGCTGCATGCCACCCTCCGGGCGGCGGCAGCCGATGAGTAGCGAGGGCAACCTTGCTGCTTGCCTTGTTTGCGAAGGAACACCGGGCCCGTTTCGGCGGGAGAGGTGCGCCTTCGTTTTTTATTCTGAGCATCCAAGCTTGAAATCATTTAATTTGAAGGGGGAATTTCATGTCAAACATCTTTGACAAGGTTCTGGACAAAGAATTCAGCCGCAGAACCTTCCTGAAGGGCACGGCTGCGGCAACGGCTGCCGTGACCGGCCTGAGCGCAGCGGCTTTTGCCGACGAAAGCAATCTGACCGAGACCGTTGCATCCGAGCATCCTGCTCCGGTCGATCCCGAAGAGGGCGGGAAGTGGGTCGCTGCTGCCTGCTGGCACAACTGCGGCGGCCGCTGCATGAACAAGGTCATGGTAAAGGACGGCATGGTCGTCCGCCAAAAGACCGACGATACGCATCCCGATTCTCTGGACTATCCGCAGCAGAGAGGCTGCGTCCGCGGCAAGGCACAGCAGCAGCAGTGCTTCGGCGCCGACCGTCTGAAGTATCCGATGAAGCGCAAGCACTGGTCTCCCGAAGAGCCGAACGGCCAGCTGCGCGGCATTGACGAGTGGGAGCGCATCTCCTGGGACGATGCCATCAAGTACTGCGCCGACCAGTTCCTTTCCCTGCGCGACAAGTACGGACCGCAGACCTTCATTACCGGTTCCTGGGGTTCTCTCTATGAGGCTCCTCCGCTTCTCGCCATCGGCGGCCACACCTCCATTGCCGACTCCACCTCCTACGGCACCTATCTGATCCATGTGGACACCACCATCGGCATGGGCGCCAACGGCTTCGGCACCGGCAACGACCGCTATGACCTCCTGAATGCGGACTACTGCGTCTTCCTCTCCCTGAACCCCGCCTGGTCCGCCCCGGGCACGCCGATCATGAACTATATGCGCGGCAAGGAAAACGGCGTCAAGTTCGTGACCATCGACCCGATGTACACGGCCTCTGCCCAGGCTTTGGATGCAGACTGGGTTCCGGTCCGCACCGGTACGGACACGGCGCTGCTTCTCGGCGTCGCCTCCGAAATGCTCCGCCTCGATGAAGAAGAAGGCGACATCGTCGACTGGGACTTCCTCGACAAGTACACCGTCGGCTTCGATGCCGACCACAAGCCGGCAGACCTTCGCAGCGACGTCAACTTTGTCGACTACCTGAAGGGTGAATACGACGGCATTCCCAAGACGGCCGAATGGGCCGCCAAGATCACGGGCACGCCGGTCGAGAACATCACGATGCTCGCCCGCGTCATGGGCAAAAAGAACAACGTCTGGTTCATGTATTCCTTCGCCTCTGCCCGCAATGACGGCTCCGAGAACATTCCGCAGATCGTCCTTACGATCGGCGCTATGGGCGGGCACATGGGCAAGCCCGGCAACTGCACGGCTCTGAGCTATACGCACAATTCCGGCAACTCCGGCGGCTCCAACCTCGTCCGCGGCGGCGGCACCGGCAC
>R19__coassemble_628_pt1 | contig 14929 bp, 17 predicted proteins | sample R19__metabat2_high_PE_006 | metagenome-assembled genome bin R19 | reverse complement strand
ATTGTCATCGGCCCGCAGGCCTGGGATGCTGTCCTCACCGGAAAATACCGCATGATCGGCGACTTTTATGGCTACACGCCCGAGGGCGTTGTCGCCGGCGAAGACCGCACCTGCGATATCCACTGCATCGTCAATATGGACGAACATGCCTATCTGCAGACCGGTCCGAACATGAAGGCCGGCATCGAGGCCTACCGCAAGGTGGACTTCGTCATGACCTCGGCCCAGTTCCTCACAACGCCGGCCAAGTATTCCGACATCGTCCTGCCGGTCACGACCTACTGGGAGCGTCCGGGCGGACTGGCCTCTTCCAACCGCGAGTTCCTCTTCTGCTACTCTCAGGTCACCGAGCCTCTCTATGAGGCAAAGAACGACCAGGAGATCTACAGCCTGCTGATCGACGCCATGGGCCTCAACTCCAAGGATTATTATCCGATGGACGAGAAGCAGCAGTTCTTCAACCAGATCGCCGGCTGCACGGTCGTCAAGGAAGGCTGCACGGAGAATGCCACCGGCGGCGGATTTGACGTTTACGGCAACCCGCTTACGGCAGCGCTCGAGTATGAGACGCTCGTCACGATCACGCAGGAAGACATCGACGAGTGGGGCGTGGAAGGCACGCCGCAGGAAGGCCGCATTTCTCTCAAGCAGTTTGTGGAAGACGGCGGCTACCAGGTCGAGCGCCACGAGGGCGACGGCTTCGGCACCATCGGCTACCAGAGCTTTATCGACGATCCCGAGGCCAACCCGCGTCCGACGGCCTCCGGCAAGTTCGAGATCTGCTCCCAGGCCAAGGCAGACCTGCTCAACAGCTTCGGCCTTGTCGACTGGGACTACAAGCCCTATCCGGAATATATCACCCCGACCACCGGTTATGAGACGACGTTCAAGGACGGCGACATTGACGGCGAGAAGGGCGAGTTCCCGTATCTGCTTTATAATATCCACTATCTCCGCCGCTCCCACTCCACGTTCAATAACTGCCCGTGGCTGCGCGAGACCTGGCCGAACCCGGTGTTTATCAATGCAAGCGACGCCAAGGAGCTTGGCATTGCAAGCGGCGATACAGCTTCGGCCTTGTCGACTGGGACTACAAGCCCTATCCGGAATATATCACCCCGACCACCGGTTATGAGACGACGTTCAAGGACGGCGACATTGACGGCGAGAAGGGCGAGTTCCCGTATCTGCTTTATAATATCCACTATCTCCGCCGCTCCCACTCCACGTTCAATAACTGCCCGTGGCTGCGCGAGACCTGGCCGAACCCGGTGTTTATCAATGCAAGCGACGCCAAGGAGCTTGGCATTGCAAGCGGCGATACCGTTCTTATCTCCACGAAGACCGCGCAGGCGCTGCGCAAGGCCTGCGTGATGGAAGGCCTGATCCCGGGGGAGGTCGCCATTCCGCACGGCGCCTGGTCCAACATCGATGAAGAGACCGGCATCGACTACGGCGGAGCAGACAACTATCTGCTCGGCAACGAGGTCACCGGCTCCGGCATAACCCCGTACAACAATATCAACTGCCGCATTGAAAAATATGACGGCCCCGAGCTGGAAGATGATGCTTACACCGATAAGCGCATCATCGAGCTGTAAGAAAGGGGGAGAACTGCAATGGCACTTGGATTTTATTTTGATATGACCCGCTGCGTCGGCTGCCGCGCCTGCCAGATCGCCTGCAAGGACAAAAACCGCCTCGACGTCGGCACAATCCTGCGCAATGCAAAGACCTATTCCACCGGCTCCTTCCCGAAAGTGAAGACCTACAGCTACTCCGCCTCCTGCAACCACTGCGAGAATCCTGCCTGCGTTGCCGCCTGCCCGACGGGCGCTACCTACAAGGCAGAGGACGGCACGGTGCAGCATGACAAGGACAAGTGCATCGGCTGCCAGGCCTGTGCGCTCGCCTGCCCGTATCATCATCCCCAGCTGGTCGAAGAGACGATGAAGATCGCCCGCTGCGACTCCTGCGCCTACCTCCGCGCCAAGGGCATGAATCCCGCCTGTGTGGATGCCTGCCCGAGCCGTGCGCTTGACTTCGGCGACCTCGACGAGCTGCGCGCCAAGTACGGCGAGGATCTCATCTCCGCGCTGCCGATCCTTCCGGAATCCGAGACCGGCCCGAACGTGCTCATCAAGGCCAAGGAATGCGCCTTGAACGACACCGAGATGACGGAGCTTCCGCTCTGAGAAAAACCGATATTCCTTTCCCCAAAGGCGGCATGAAAATGCCGCCTTTTCTTCATCGGAGAAATATGCTAAAATACAAAGAAAACGCAGAAACGGAGCATATGCCTATGACCATCGGAGCTGTGATCGTGGCGGCGGGGATGTCCTCGCGGATGGGGGACTTCAAGCCGATGCTGAATGTCGGCTCGATCACCATTGCCGAGCGCGTGATCGCGAATTTCCATCAGGCGGGGATCACGCGCATTGCCGTTGTGACCGGATTCAATGCAGAGACGCTGGAGCACCATCTCGCTTCCCAAAATCTCGTTTTCCTCCGGAACGAGAATTATGAACATACGCAGATGTTTGACTCCGTCCGCATCGGGCTGGAGTATATGAAAGACAAGGTGGACGCGATCTTTTTCACGCCCATCGACGTTCCACTCTTCACGGCGGCGACGGTCGAGGCGGAGCTTGCATGCGGCGCGCCGCTCGTCACGCCGGTCTGCGAGGGAAAGCCGGGGCACCCGATCCTGATCCGCTCCTCTCTGGTGGATGCGATCGCAGCCTACAGCGGAGACCGCGGGCTGAAGGGGGCCATGGAGAGCTGCGGCACGGAGATGACCTATCTCGCCGTGGACGACCGGGGCACCATTCACGATGCCGATACGCCGGAGGACTACCGCGCGCTTCTGAAGCTTCACAACGAAAGCCTGATCCGCCCGAGCATCGGCGTTTCGCTGGCAAAGGAAAAAGAATTTTTCGATGCCCGCATGGCAACACTGCTGACGCTTGTGGAGGAGACGGGCACAGTACGCGAGGCGAGCGGGCGGATGCACATCTCGTACTCCGCGGCCTGGAATATCATCCGCACGCTCGAATCTCAGCTCTCGCAGCCGCTGATCGAACGCTCACAGGGCGGAAAGGCGGGCGGCCGAAGCCGCCTCACGGAGTACGGAAAGAAGCTTCTGAAATGCTATGACGAATATTCGGCGGCGCTTCGCCGGACGGCGGGCGAGCTGTTTGAGGAATACTTCCATGACGTCTTCTGAAGCGGGGCGGCGCCTCCTTCTGGTTCGCCATGGCGAGCCGGACCTCCCGCCGGGGAAAAAATACTGCCTGGGGCGGACGGATGTTCCGCTCGGTCCCGCAGGGCGCCGGCAGGCCGCGCTCCTCGGAGAGGCCCTGCGCGGGCTTTCCGCGGAGGTCTTTGCAAGCCCGCTGAGACGCGCGAAGGAGACGGCGGCCGCCATCTCTCCCGATTTCCGCGAGAAGCCGGGCCTGGAGGAAATGGATGCCGGCGAGTGGGACGGGCTTTCCTTTGACGAGATCCGAAAAAAATATCCGCGGGAATATGAGGCGCGGGGAAAAGACCCGACCTGCCCTATCCCGCAGGCGGAGCCCTATGCCGCCGTGCAGGCCCGGGCAATGAGGGCCCTGAAAGAGATCCTGGAAAGTACGGAGGGCACGGTCATTCTGGTGGCGCACCGCACCGTGATCGGCGCGATCCTCACGGCTCTCAAGGGGGAGCCGGCGGAGCGGTGCAGAGAATACGCGCTGCCCTGCGGCGCTTATTATGATCTGACGCTTTCCGCGGACGGACGCTTTTCCGACAGCGTGACGCCCGTTCTGCCGCAAGGCATTTCGAAGAATGAAAATATAAAAATGGCCCCTTGCGGCCGGGAGGGAAACCAATGAGAAATATGTTTCGCATGATGAAGAAAAAACTGGAGGAGGGGGAGGATCTTGTCCTTGTTACGGTCGTCGCTTCCTCCGGCTCCACGCCGCGCGGCGCGGGCTCCCGGATGCTGATCGGAAAGGAAGGCCGCCTGGCCGGCACGATCGGCGGTGGAGCCGTCGAGTATCGCTCCCAGCACATCGCGGCGGAAGTGCTGAAGGAAAAGAGCTCCGGTGAGCGGGATTTTACGCTCACGAAGGACGACGTACAAAAGCTCGGCATGATCTGCGGTGGAGCTGTGCGCGTGTTCTTCCAGTTTATTGCGGGAGGCGACGCGGAGACGCTGGCCGTATGCGGGAAGGCGGAGGAGCTGTTCGCCGCGGGGCGGGATCTCTGGCTGATCTCCGATCTTGGAAACGGGGGAAAGCTGGGGCTCTTCTCGCCGGAGGAGGGCGCTTTCTCTGTCCTCGATGCACCGGCCTGGCTCGCCGAGAATCTGACCCGTCATCCGGTCCGCCTGGAAAAGGACGGGCGGGATATTTACGCCGAGCAGATCGGCTCAAGCGGGCAGGTCTACGTCTTCGGCGGAGGGCACGTGGCGCAGGAACTGGTGCCCGTTCTCAGCCATGTGGGCTTTCGCTGCGTCGTTTTGGACGACCGGGAGGAATTCGCCGCTCCGGAGCTTTTCCCGGCGGCCGAGCGGACGATCCTCTGCGATTTTGAGCGCCTGAGCGATTTTATTTCCGTGACCGGAGAGGATTACTGCTGCGTAATGACGCGCGGACATTCCTTCGACACGGTCGTGCAGGCGCAGCTGCTGCGCACGCCGGCGTGCTATATCGGCGTCATCGGAAGCCGGCACAAGAAGGCGGGCGTTTTCCAGCGGCTTGTGGAGGAATTCGGGATCCCGGAGCAGGAGCTTGAACGGATCACGACACCGATCGGCCTTTCCATTCGCGCCGAGACGCCGGCCGAGATCGCCATTTCCATTGCCGGGCAAATGATCGAACTGCGGGCGGCAAGAAATGGGAAATAAAGGGAAGCGGCTCGTCCTCTTCGGCGCCGGGCAAATGGGCGCCATGACGGCCCGCCTGGTGGGCGCGGGCTGCACCGCGCTCTGCTTTGCGGACAATGCGGAGAAAAAATGGGGCAGCACGCTGCTCGGCCTCCCGGTCGTATCTCCGGAAGAGGCCCTGCGGAGAGAACCGGACGCCGTCTGCCTCTGCGTGCTCGACGAGGAACGGGCGGAGGCAATGACGCGGCAGCTGCATGCGCTGGGGTATACCGGCGAGATCCTGCGCATCTCGGCGCTGGAGCTCTTTGACGCCCGCCTTGCCACGATGCGCCTGCTGGCCGAGCAGCTCCGCGAAGAGCAGATCTCTGGGGACGCCGCGGAGCTCGGCGTTTTCCGCGGGGACTTTGCGCAGTGGATCAATGCGGCCTTCCCCGAGCGCCGGCTCTGCCTTTTTGACACCTTCGAGGGCTTTGCCGAACGGGATGTAGCCGTTGAGCGGGAGGAGCGGCTCTCCCGCGCCGCCGCTGGAGATTTTTCCGGCACCGGCGTGGAGCTCGTGCGGGAGCGCCTGCCGCATCCGGAACAGGCGGAGTTTTACAAGGGCTGGTTCCCGGAGAGCTTTTCCCTCTGCGGGGAGCGGAAGTTTGCCTTCGTCTCCATCGACGCAGATCTCTATGCGCCCACGGCGGCCGCTCTGCCGCTCTTCTATGACCGCCTCTCTCCGGGCGGCGTGCTGATGGTGCACGATGTGAACTCACTGCAGTATACCGGAGCGGGGAAGGCCGTGCGGGAATTCTGCCGCGCGCGAGGGATCTTCCCGATGCCGGTGTGCGACCTGCACGGGAGCGCCGTCATCCGAAAAAACAGTGGTATTCAAGGATAAAATAGTGTACAATAGACCAACTCTCTATTCTGATTCAAAAAAGGAACCTGACACGATATGATGACTTTAGACGACTTCAAGGCCGCCCGCGCCACGCTCAGCGGCATTACCCGCCCGACGAATCTGATCTTCAGCGATTATTATTCCAATCTCTCCGGCAACCATGTCTATCTCAAGCCGGAGAACATGCAGGTGACGGGGGCCTACAAGATCCGCGGCGCCTACTATACGATCTCCACCCTCTCCGAGGAGGAGAAGGCGGTCGGGCTCGTGACGGCGAGCGCCGGCAACCATGCCCAGGGCGTGGCCTATGCGGCCAAGGCGGCCGGCGTCCACGCCACGATCGTCATGCCGACGACGACGCCTCTCATCAAGGTCAACAATACCCGCAGCTACGGCGCGGAGGTCGTTCTCCACGGGCTGACGTTTGACGATGCGGCCGAGGAGGCCTACCGCCTCTCTCAGGAGTTGGGCTACACGTATATTCATCCCTTCAACGATCTGCGCGTCGCCACCGGGCAGGGGACGATCGCCTATGAGATCTTCTCCGACCTGCCCGACGTCAACGTAATCCTCGTCCCCATCGGAGGAGGCGGACTGGCAAGCGGCGTTTCCACCTATGCCAAGCTCCTCAACCCGGGCGTGAAAGTCATCGGTGTGGAGCCGACCGGGGCGGCGAGCATGAAAGCAAGCGTCGAGGCCGGGCACGTTGTGACCATCCCGGTGCAGACGATTGCAGACGGCGTCGCCGTCAAGACCCCGGGCGACAAGGTCCTTCCCTATATCATGGAGAATGTGGACGAGATCATCACGATCGACGACGAGGAGCTCGTCTCCTGTTTCCTCGACATGAGCGAGAAGCACAAGATGATCGTGGAGACGGCAGGCCTTCTGACCGTTGCGGCGCTGGCGCATCTGGAAGAGCGCGGCATCCAGGGAGAAAACGTCGTAAGCATTCTCACAGGCGGGAATATGGACGTGATCACGATGTCGAGCCTCATTCAGCACGGGCTCATTTACCGCGGGCGTGTCTTCTCCTTCTCCGTCCGGCTGCCGGACCGCCCGGGCGAGCTGCTGCGCGTGGCCGGGATCCTTGCGGGGGCCAATGCCAATATCATCAAGCTCGAGCACAACCAGTTCGTGAACATCAACCGCCAGGCCGGTGTGGAGCTGAAGGTGACTGTCGAGGCCTTCGGGCACGAGCACAAGAAAAACATTATGGAGGCGCTGCGCCTCGAGGGCTATGACGCCGTCGAAGTGCAGACCAATATGTAAAAAAGGCATGCCGAACGAAGAAAAGAAGCGGCTGCGCCGCCTCTGCCGGGAGCGGGTCGGCGCCATGCCGGAGGAGGAGCGCCGGAGCGCCGGAGCGGCGATCGCGGAGCAGATCCTCCGAAGCCCGGCCTGGCGCGAGAGCCATACCGTCTTCCTCTATGTGAGCACGCCTCGGGAGCCGGACACCTCCGCCCTGCTCGCACAGGCGCGGGCCAAAGGGAAAACGGTCTGCGTGCCGAAATGCCTTTCTTCCGGCATCATGGCGGCCTGCCGTGTTGACAGCCCGGACGAGCTGAAGCCCGGAACGCTGGGCCTCCTCGAGCCGGAGAATACGGAGCGAGCGCTTCCGGCCGAAGAGATCGATCTCGCCGTCGTTCCCTGCGTTGCCGCGGGGAGGGACGGCTCCCGCCTTGGGCATGGCGGAGGCTATTATGACCGCTTTCTCGAGGGGCAGAGGATGAAAAAACTCTGCCTCTGCTTTGACTGCACGCTGTTTGACCGCGTGCCGCGGGAGGAAAACGATATCCGGATGGATGCCGTCGTCACGGAAAGCGGCATTTTCGAAGAAAAAAGGAGAAACATATGAAGCGCAGAGACGATCCTTTTGTACGGGAGCTCTTTTCCCTGGTGGTCCCCATCGGGTTCCAGTTCCTGATGACGGCGCTGGTGTCGGTCAGCGATGCCCTGATGCTGGGCTTTGTCGACCAGACGTCCCTCTCCGCCGTGTCGCTTGCGACACAGGTGCAATTCGTCTTTTCCCTGTTCGCCACCGGCATTGCCGGAGGGCTGAGCCTGATGGTGGCGCAGTATTGGGGGAAAAAGGACCTCCGCGCCATCGAGGCCGTGATCTCCCCGGCGCTGCTCGGCAATCTTGCCATCGGCGTGCTCTTTACCGGGGCGGCGCTCTTTTTTCCGCGCGGGCTGATGCGGATCTTCACAAATGAAGAGGATCTGGTCGCCGCGGGCGGCGAATATCTCTATACGGTCGCTTTTTACTATCTCCTGATGGGCATTTCCCAGGTCTATCTTGCCGAGCTCAAAAATACCGGGCACGCGAAGATCGCCTCGATCATCACCTCCACGGCCATGTTCACGAACATCTTCGGCAATCTGCTGCTGATCTTCGGGCTTCTTGGCCTGCCGAAGATGGGGATCCGCGGCGCCGCCCTCGCGACGGTCCTGACGCGCGTCATCGAGCTTATCTGGTGCATCCTGGAGAGCCGTCGGCCGGATCACGTCCGCGTCCTCTGGCGCTTCACGCATTTCAACCGTGTGCTGATCCGCGATTTTGTGCATTATACCTACCCCGTCCTTGCAGCCTCGCTCGTGTGGGGCGTGGCCTTTACGCTGCATTCCGTCGTCCTCGGCCATATGGGGACGGACGCCGTCGCGGCCAATTCCATCGCCTCCATTGCCAAGCAGCTCATCAGCTGTGTCCTCCGCGGCGTCGGCGGAGCGGCCGGGATCATGGTGGGCAAGGTGCTCGGCTCGGGCGACCTGAAGCTTGGGAAGGAGTACGGCTTCCGCTTTATGCGCCTCTCCGTTTTCGTCGGCTTTGGGACAGGGCTTGCGCTGATGCTGCTCTCTCCCATTATCACGCACCTGGCCACCGTCTCCGACGGCGCCAAGGCCTATCTGCAGCCAATGATGCTCTTCCTCGGCGTCTGGCTGATGGCCCAAAGCGTCAACCACGTGGTGCTCGACGGCGTCTTTACCGCCGGAGGCGATGTAAAGTTCGATATGGTGACCAATATCGTCGTCATGTGGTGCATCTCCCTTCCGCTCGGCTTCCTTGCGGCCTTCGTGTGGAAGCTCGGCGTCATCCCCGTCTTTATCCTCATCAATCTCGACGAGATCATCAAGCTTCCCGCCGTCTTCCTCCGCTACCGGAAGTATCTCTGGGTGCGGAATATCACGAGAGACAAGGTGGCGTAAAGAAGAGCGCACAACTGCAAAGCAAAAGCCCTGCTGCCGAAACTTCCGGCAGCAGGGCTTTTGCGATAGGGAGCATTTTCTCTGTTCCCTTTTCCGGGGAAATGTGCTATGATAATGTTAAAGAAACCGCAAGATATTATTTATAAAGGAGTGATGCTTTATGCGCCTGACCCCTCAGCAGGAAGCCATGCTGAACGGCTCTCAGGGAGAGACGATGGCAAAGATCATGAAGACGCTGGTCATGTTCGGAGATACCTTTGGCGCCGAACGGCTCGTGCCCGTGACGAGTGCCTGCGGGCACACGGTCATCAGTTATGGCCTGAAGGTTCTCGGCCCGGTGCTCGATGTGTTCGACGAGATCATTGACGCCGGCCTGACGGACGGGCAGCCGTTTACGGCAGATCCGCGGCCTCTGGATGAGAATGTGCCGACGAATTTCCTGGAAGACTTTGTTTTCCGCAAGATCATGTATACGGACCAGGAGCGTTACGAGGAACAGCTGCGCCGCCTTGGCATCCAAAACGATGATTCATATACCTGCACCTGCTATCTCCCGCAGGTCGGCAATACACCGAAAAAAGGAGACATCCTCTCCTGGGCGGAGTCTTCTGCCGTCGTGTATGCCAATTCCGTCCTTGGCGCCCGCTGCAATCGAAATTCGGGCATGCTGGAGCTGATGGGAAGCATCGCCGGCTTTGTCCCGGAATTCGGCCTTCTGACAGACGAAGGACGCAAGGCGTCCTGGGTCGTGGAAGTCCGGTGCAAAAAACGGCCGGAAGCGCAGCTGCTCGGCAGCGCCATCGGCATGAAGGTGATGGAGGACGTTCCGTATGTAAAGGGCATGGAGCCCTGGCTTGGCACAGAGCTGAACGAGGAAAACTCTGCCTACCTCAAGGACTTCGGCGCAGCGACGGCCTCTAACGGTGCTGTCGGTCTCTATCACATCGCGAACCTGACACCGGAGGCCAAAGAGCTCGGCGAGGCCCTTCTCAAGGACAAAGTGGAGACCTATGTTATTGACGATGAGGAGCTTGCCCGCGTCAAGGCGGCATACCCGGTCATCTGGAAAAAGCCGCATGCAAAGCCGCAGCTCTGCTTTGTCGGCTGCCCGCACCTGACCCTGGAGCAGCTGGAGGACTGGACGGATAAGATCATGTACAACCTGAACCTGCACCGCCGCAGCAAGGTCTCCGTCCCGACGGTCTTTACGGCGTCTGTCCCGGTCATCCGCGCCTTTGAGGCGTCGGGAGGCGCAGAGCGGCTGAGAAGCTTCGGCGTCGTTTTAAGCTATATCTGCCCGCTGATGTATATGAACAATCCTCTGTGCAAAATGAAGAACGTGATCACCTGCTCCAACAAGCTTCGCACCTACACCAGTGCGCGGTATTATACCGAAGCCGAGATCCTGGAGATCATAACGGGAAAGGAGAGACGGCTATGAAAACATTTCAGGGCAGAGTCGTCGTCCCGGGGGCGTGTTCTGCGGAGGCGCTCGTGTCACATGCCGGGTTCAATACTCTTGCATCCTTCCAGATGGCGATCCAGTTCAACAAGAAAGGCGTTCCTTGCGGAGACCAAAACAACCCGGAGATCAACGGAAAGCCGATGCAAGGCAAAGCGCTCTGTCTTCCGATTACGATTGGAAGTACAACGGGCGGCATGATCCTCTTCACGGTCCTCTCCCTCGGCAAGGCTCCCGCCTGTATGCTCTTTTCCGAGAGCATTGATTCCCTTGCCGCCTCCGGCGCCATTATGGGCGCGGTCTGGACGGAGCATCCGATGCCCGTCATCGACCGCCTTGGCCCGGACTTCCTCGAAGCCGTAAAGACCGGCGACAAGATCACCGTCCTCCCGGACGGCATTGTGCAGATCACAGAATAACAAACGAACCGGAGCCCGCCTCACATGTGAGAGGGCTCCGGTTTATGTCTTGGCGTTACATTGAAAACAGAGAACTGTGAGAACCGGTACGTGTGAGATACAAAATCAGAACATCATTCTGGATTTCATAAATCAGAAGCCAGTCCGGGGTTATGTGACATTCTCGACAGCCCGCGAAGTTACCGCTTAAAGGATGATCCCGATATTTTTCGTCCAGCGGAATTCCGTCGGCAAGCATTTTTACCACATCAGCAAGCAGGGTAATATCTTTGCCCTGCTTTTGCATCAGCTTCAGATCCTTTTTGAATTGCCCTGAGTTTTTAACGGTATATTTCATGCAAGAAGATCCCGAAACATTTCATCCACATCCGTGTATCCCTTGTAATTTTCCGGATGCTTTTTCATTTCCTCCACTTCCTGCAGAGCAGAGAGGGTTTCCGCATTGGGCCTGGGCACGCTGATCTCAAAGGGGATGCGGCCCTCTGCAACGGTCTTTTTCGCGAAGAGACTGAAAGCAGTTGTTACGCTCATGCCGACCTCATCGCAAAACGCGGAAAAGCTGTCCCGCAGATCCTTATCCATACGGATATTGATATTTGTAGTATTTGCCATATCTGCACTCACCTCGCTTGCATTATACCTAATATGTCATGCAATTACAAGAGATATTTGCAATATGAATAAAAAGCCCCTGCACAGGGGCTGCGGTTGCCTGCAGCTTCCCGGCAGGGACTTTGCGTATCTGATATAAAGAGAGACTTTTTACTTCTTCCCGAACTTCGCGTCGCTTTTCGTTTCGCAGTAGAGGCAGCGGTAAACGCGGTTGGCGCGGTCGGTCAGGCGGAAGACCTGCTTGAGCTCCTGCTCGGTGGAGGTGATGCAGCGAGGGTTCTTGCACGTGAGGACGTTTGTGAGCACCTCGGGGAGCTCGGCCGTGCGCTTTTCCACCTTGACGCCGTTTCGGATCGTGGCGACGGTGATGCCGGGGTCGACGTAGCCGAGAACGTCAAAGTCGATGTCGATGAGCTCGTCGATCTTGATGATGTCCTTTTTGCCGGCTTTGCGGCTGACGGCGTTTTTGATGATGGCGACGGAGCAGTCCAGCTTGTCGAGCTGGAGGAGGCGGTAGATCTCCATGCATTTTCCGGCCGTGATATGGTCGATGACGTAACCGTTCTGAATCGAATCAATATTCATTCCGTTACCTCCACGTTCAGAAGCTTGAGGATCAGGGCCATGCGCATGTATTTGCCGTTGCGGACCTGCTTGAAGTAACAGGCGCGGGGATCGTCGTCGATGGCGATGGAGATCTCGTTGACGCGGGGCAGCGGATGCATGATGGCGAGATCCGCTTTGGCCGTCGCGAGCTTGTCGGGCGTGAGAATGTAGCTGTCCTTCAAGCGGAGGTAATCCTCCTCGTTGAAGAAGCGCTCGCGCTGCACGCGGGTCATGTAGAGAATGTCGAGCTCCGGCATGACGGAGAGAAGATCCGTCGTCTGCACATACTCGATGCCGTTTGCCTGAAGGACGTCCTTTTTGACATAGCTCGGGAGCTTCAGCTCCTCCGGGGAGATGAGCACGAACTTCACGCCGGGATAGCGGCTCATGGCTTCAATGAGGGAGTGCACGGTGCGGCCGAACTTGAGGTCGCCGCAGAGGCCGATGGTGAGGTCGTTGAAGCGGCCCTTCTCGCGATAGATCGTGAGAAGGTCGGCGAGCGTCTGCGTGGGGTGGTTGTGTCCGCCGTCGCCGGCGTTGATAACGGGGATGGAGGCGTTCATGGCGGCGACCATCGGGGCGCCCTCCTTGGGGTGGCGCATCGCGATGATGTCGGCGTAGCAGGAGACGGTCTTGGCCGTGTCGGCAACGCTCTCGCCCTTGGCGGCGGAGGAGGAATCGGCCCCGGCCACAGAGATGACGTTTCCGCCGAGCTCGTACATGGCGGCCTCAAAGCTCAGACGCGTGCGCGTGGAGGGCTCGAAGAAGAGCGTGGCAAGCTTCTTGCCGCGGCAGGCGTCGGCGTACTTGGCGGGATGGGCAATGATATCCTGCGCCCGGTCAATCAGCTCGCGGATCTCCTCGAGCGTGAGATCGTTGATGTTCAGAAGGCTTCTCATGCCTTGCCTCCTGCGATCCAGCTCTCGTCGGAGGGATCGTTGCGGAACTGCAGCAGGCGCTCGACATCCTCCGGCCGGATATAGCCGGTGTCGGCGGCGACCTGCGCGATCACGTCAAAGTTCGAAAGCGAATAGTTCGTGACGTTGGCCTCCGCCAGACGCTCCAGACCCTTCTTCATGCCGTAGGTGAAGATGGAGACGACGCCGAGCACTTCGGCCCCGGCCTCGCGCAGGATCTCGATGACCTCAAGCACGCTGCCCCCCGTCGAGATTAGGTCTTCCACGACGACGACCTTGTCGCCCTTTTCCAGCTTGCCCTCGATCTGGTTCTTGCGGCCGTGGTCCTTGGCGCCGGAACGGACATAGCCCATCGGCAGGCCCATGAGATGCGCGGTAATGGCGGCGTGCGCAATGCCGGCCGTCGATGTTCCCATCAGCACTTCCGCCTCGGGGAAGTGTTCCCGGATGAGCGCGGCAAGCCCGTTTTCCACGTCGGTCCGCACCTCGGGGGCGGAGAGCGTCAGGCGGTTGTCACAGTAGACGGGGCTCTTGATGCCGCTGGCCCAGGTGAAGGGCTCCTCCGGGCGGAAAAACACGGCGCGGATCGAGAGCAGGTCGCGGGCGATCTGAACTTCAAGATTTTCCATAAGACAAGATCCTTTCTATATTCAAATTCGGAGAAAGCGGGAGAGAAACGCCGGGATCAGCCGATGAATTCGCGGCAGCAGCGCTCGTAGGCGGCAACGGGATCCTCGGCCTGCGTGATCGGACGGCCGACGACGATATAGTCCGAACCGATCTCCTTCGCCTGGGCGGGCGTCATGACGCGCTTCTGGTCGCCCTTGTCCCCGTCGGCAAAACGGACGCCCGGCGTGACGGTGACAAAGCCGGCGCCGCAGCGCTCGTGGACCTTGCCGGCTTCCAGCGGGGAGCAGACAATGCCGTCGAGCCCGGCGGCTTTGGCGTTCTCGGCATAGTGCATGACGGTCGCGTCCATGGGGGCGTCGATCAGCAGCTCGTTTTTGAGCGCCGCGGCGTCGGTGGACGTCAGCTGCGTGACGGCAATGAGAAGCGGGCGGGAGCCGTCCTCCCGCGTGAGGCCCTCGAGCGCGGCCTTCATCATCGCGCAGGTGCCGGCGGCGTGGACGTTGCACATGTCGACGTCCAGCTGAGAGAGGACGGACATGGCTTTTTTCACCGTGTTCGGGATGTCGTGCAGCTTCAGGTCCAGAAAGATCTTGTGTCCGCGCGCCTTGATCTCGCGGACGATCGACGGGCCTTCGGCATAGTAGAGCTCCATGCCGATCTTGACGAAGGGCTTGCTTCCGGTGAAGCGGTCAAGAAAGGCGAGCGTTTTTTCTGCGCTGTCAAAGTCGCAGGCAATGATTACATCTTTTCCCATTTTTAGGATACCTCCCTGATTTTTTGAAGATCGGAAATGCCGTATTTTTCCATGGCGGCGGGGAGCGCCTCGATGATGTTCCGGCAGGCATACGGATCGGCAATGTTGGCGGCGCCGACCTCCACGGCCGCGGCTCCCGCCATCATCATTTCCAGCACGTCCTCCGCGGAGGAGACGCCGCCCGCTCCGACGATCGGGATCGAAACGGCGTTTGCCGCCTGATAGACCATCCGGAGCGCTACGGGGAAGATGCCCGGGCCCGAATAGCCGCCCGTCACGTTTGCAAGAACGGGCTTTCGCGTTTTGAGATCGATGCGCATGCCGAGGAGCGTGTTGATAAGGCAGAGGGCGTCGGCGCCCGCGTCCTCGCAGGCCCGCGCCATAACAGAGATGTCCGTCACATTCGGCGTCAGCTTCAGGATAACGGGTTTTTTCGTCACGGCCTTGACGGCCCGCGTCACTTCGGCTGCCGCCTGGGGATCCGTCCCGAAGCTCATGCCGCCTCCGTGCACGTTGGGGCAGGAGATGTTGACCTCCAGCCAGCCGACCTGTTCCTCCCGGTCCAGAAG
>R19__coassemble_618_pt1 | contig 15047 bp, 15 predicted proteins | sample R19__metabat2_high_PE_006 | metagenome-assembled genome bin R19 | reverse complement strand
ACATGGCGCAGGAAGTCATACCCGAGGCCGGCGCCTTCGGACGCCCCCTCGATCAGCCCGGGAATATCCGCCATGACAAAAGACCGGTCTTCATCCACATAGACCACGCCGAGGTTCGGATAGAGCGTCGTGAAATGATAATTTGCGATCTTGGGGTGCGCCTTGCTGACGACGGAGAGGAGCGTCGACTTGCCGACGTTCGGGAAGCCGACAAGGCCGACGTCCGCCAGGAGCTTCAGCTCCAGCACGAGCTCCCGATCCTCGCCCGGAAGACCGGGCTTGGCAAAGTGAGGCACCTGCCGCGTCGGAGTGGCGAAACGCCGGTTGCCCCAGCCGCCGCGCCCGCCTTTCGCTGCGACCCAGTCCTCTCCGGAGGACATATCGTGCATAATGGCATTGGAGGCCGCATCGCGCACGATCGTCCCGCGCGGGACCTTGATATAAAGATTCGCTCCGTCGCGCCCGGTGCAGAGCTTGCCCTGTCCCGGCATGCCGTTTTCGGCAACGAACTTGTGCTTGTAGCGGAACTCCATCAGCGTGGACATATTGGGATCGACCGTAAAGATGACCGAGCCGCCTTTGCCGCCGTCTCCCCCGTCGGGGCCTCCGTTGGCGATATATTTTTCGCGGTGAAACGTGATGGCTCCGTCCCCGCCCTTGCCGGCGCGGACCGTGATCCTCGTTTTATCGATAAAATTACTCATTTGCTGCACCTCGCTTCTGATAAAGAAAAAGCCGGACCACAAAAGTCCGGCTTCCGAGAAACTGATTACTGAGCGATCTCCTCGTAGACAGAGACCTTCTTGCGATCCTTGCCAAGGCGCTCAAACTTCACGATACCGTCAGCGGTTGCGAAGAGGGTATCATCTTTGCCTTTTCCTACGTTAGTGCCCGGATGAATTTTCGTTCCGCGCTGTCTGACGAGGATGTTGCCGGCAAGAACAAACTGACCGTCTGCTCTCTTGGTTCCAAGACGCTTAGACTCACTGTCGCGGCCGTTCTTGGTAGAACCCATACCTTTTTTATGTGCCATGTAGGTTAACCTCCCTTATGTCAAAATCAGTGATGCGGAATGCTTACGCGTTGATCGATTCGATCTGGACCTTGGAATACGGCTGTCTGTGGCCCTGGGTCTTGCGATAGCCCTTTTTCGGCTTCATCTTGTAGACGCGGATCTTCTTGGACTTGCCGGTCTTTACCAGATTGGCAGAGACGGTTGCGCCCTCGACGTACGGCTTGCCGAAAACGGTATTCTCTCCGTCAACGATGGCAAGAACCTTGTCGAACTTGAAAGATGCGCCTGCCTCAACGTCGAGCTTCTCGACGAAGATGACATCACCCTCGGCAACGCTGTACTGCTTGCCGCCGGTTACGATGACTGCATTCTTCATGAATCAATTTCCTCCCTCTTTTCAGGTCTCGCTCTTGAGGCGGAGCCATACGGCCCTCTTTCATGCCCCTTCAATGCGGCTTTAGTAGTATATAAAAGGACGCCGGAAAAGTCAAGCGATATTTGCGGTTATTTTTTTCTTTTTTTCTTCCGGATTCTTCTCCGGATCGTGAACTTCTTCTTGCAAAAGGTGGAAAATCCGTTATAATAGAATCAAGCTTTCGGCTGCTGCCGATGTTACAAGATCATTTTCAAAAATAAGGAGATTCTTGCTTTATGGCGGATTTTGAACCCAGAAGAAGCGTAGCCTTTATCGGCTCGGAATGCTACCCCTTTGTCAAGACCGGCGGCCTGGGCGACGTAATGTATGCCCTGCCCAAAATGCTCACCCAGCAGAATGTGGACTGCCACGTTATTCTCCCCAAGTACGCCTGCATCAAGCAGGAATGGAAGGACAAGATGTTCTACAAGGGCTCCTTCTACATGGATCTCTGCTCCGACGGGCGGCAGTACTATGTCGGCATCATGGAATATGTGGAAGACGGCGTCGTGTATGACTTCATCGACAATGACGAGTTCTTCTCCTTTGGCAAGCCGTACACGAACCTGGTCGACGATATTCCCAAGTTCTGCTACTTCAGCAAGGCCGCTCTCGCTGCTCTGATCTATATGGATTGGATCCCGAACGTGATCCACTGCCACGACTGGCAGGCCGCTCTCTGCCCCATCTACCTCAAGACGCTCTTTGCCGACACCAAGCTCTGCAACACCAGGGCCATCTTCACGATCCACAACCTCCGCTTCCAGGGCATCTACAACGAACCGACGCTCCGTTACTGGACCGGGCTTCCCGACATTGCCTTTGCCCAGGAGAACATGGGCAACGACAAGGGCGACGCAAACATGCTCAAGGGCGGCGTAGCATTTGCCGACATCGTCACCACCGTCTCCCAGACCTATGCCGAGGAGATCAAGACGGCCTTCTTCGGCGAGAACCTTGAGATGCACCTGCAGCGCAACGCCTCCAAGCTCGTCGGCATCGTCAACGGCATTGACACAGATGTGTGGAACCCCGCGACGGACAAGCTTCTGGTCGCTCCCTACGATATCGGCAACGTTCTGGAGAAGAAGCCCGAAAACAAGCACGCTCTGCAGGAGCGCCTCGGCCTCGAGCAGGATACGGACAAGATGGTCATCGGCCTTGTCTCCCGCCTGACGGACCAGAAGGGCCTCGATATTCTCAACCAGATCCTCAATGATATTGTGGACGACTTTACGCAGGTCGTCGTCCTCGGCACGGGCGACAAGGGCTACGAGCAGTCCTTCCAGTATTTTGAAGCCTCGAACAAGGGCCGTGTCTGCTCCTACATTGCCTATGACGAAGCGCTCTCCCACCAGATCTATGCCGGTGCGGACGCTCTGCTTGTTCCCTCTCTCTTCGAGCCCTGCGGCCTGACGCAGCTCATTTCCATGCGGTACGGCACCGTTCCCATCGTCCGTGAGACGGGCGGGCTGAAGGACACCGTCGAGCCCTATAACTGGATGAGCAACTGGGGCAACGGCTTCACGTTTGACCGTTACGAATCCGGCCTTCTCCTCGATGCCATCAACCGCGCCAAGAAGCTCTATTTTGAAAACCGCTGGCAGTGGGACGAGATGGTGCAGCGCGATATGGACAAGGATGTTTCCTGGTGGAATTCCGCTCTTGCCTACCGCGGCCTCTATCTGATGCTCACCTGAGCCTCTGTTCTACGATAAAAATGCAGTGCGTCGTTTCGGCGCACTGCTTTTTTATTGGATCGGATCTCAGTTCTCAGCGGAAGCTCTTTACCCAGTTCAGGAGCGAATCGCGATAGACATTCTCCTCGACGGTCCTCCGCATGTAGTCCGTCACCGCGCCGTTGGCCGCCATTTTGGCGAGAATGCTCGCCTGCAGCTCGGGCACCGTCATCTCCTCGTAGGGAACGCTGCGCACCTCGGCAGGGATCTCCGCTTTTTTCTCATCTCCGGACGCAAAAGCCGCCGCAGGCTGCGGGGCCGGCGCTGCTCTCTCGATGGGCTGATAGCTCTGCCCTTCGGCCTCCTCCGGCAGCCAGATCTCCCCGCTGTTGGCCGGGATGCGGAGCGTCACGCGGCCGTTTTCCGCCGTTGCCGTCTCTCCGTAAAGAGCGCCCGTATAATGTACGCATTGCGCCGGGACGTTCACCTCGGCATCGCTGTCGTCATTATTTACGGAAACGATCGCATCGACGCCCTCGAGCACGCGGGCAAAGACATACTGCCGGTTGGTCAGAAGGCGCTCTTCATACCGCCCGTAAGAAAGGGCGGGCACGCTCTGCCGAACCTGCCCCAGGCGGGCAACGGCCTGCGTAACCGGATTCCGATTGAGAGCATCGGCAAAGTCTTCCAGGTGCAGTTCCGGGCGCAGCCCCCAGTCGGACCCGCGCTCCTTTTTTGCCTCGATGCCGAACTCGGACCCATAATAGACCGATGGCACGCCCGGCAGCGTATATTCCAGAATGTAGCACGGAACGAGATGCGCCCGGTTTCTCAGCTTGGAAGCGATCCGTTCCACATCGTGATTGTCCACGAAGTTATAAAGCCGCAGCCGGCCGCTCTGCGCCCCCATATCGTTGAGACGCTTGACCGTGTGCGCGATCTCGAAATAGTTGTGGTCATTGTGCCCGGAATAGAGGCCCTTGTGGAGCGTATAGTTCGTGACGGCATGGAGCGTTTCGTCATTGGCCCAGCGGCTGTAGTCTCCGTGGATGACCTCTCCCATAAGCCAGAAGTCTGCCTTCACCTCGTTCGCCGTCCGCCGGAGGGCACGCATAAAGTCAAAATCCAGCACGTCCGCCGCGTCCAGGCGGATGCCGTCCACATCAAACTCACTCACCCAGTAGCGGACGGTATCGCAGATATAGTCCTGCACCTCGGGATTTCTCTGGTTGAGCTTGGCGAGGAGGTCGAAGCCGCCCCAGTTTTCGTAAGAAAAGCCGTCGTTATATTCATTGTTGCCCCAGAAGTTCACGTTGCAGTACCAGGAGCAGTAACGCGAATTCTCGCGGTTCGTTTGAATGTCGCGGAAGGCGAAGAAATCGCGCCCCGTGTGGTTGAATACGCCGTCAAAGACAACGCGGATGCCGGAATCGTGGCAGCGGCGTACAAAGTCTTTCAGATCCTCGTTGGTGCCGAGGCGGGAATCGAGCCTGCGGTAATCCGTGGTATCATACCCGTGGCTGCCGGATTCAAAAAGCGGACCGATGTAGAGCGCGGTGCAGCCGAGCTCTTTGATGTGCCCGATCCAGGGCAGCAGCTTCTGCAGCCGATGCTCCGGGGCGGAATAAGAATTCTCCTGCGGCGCTCCCGCAAGCCCGAGGGGATAAATATGATAAAATACAGCTTCGTCAAACCACGCCATATGCAGTGCGTCTCCTGTCGTTTGGAATATCGGGCGTTATTGTAGCACAAAAACCGCCGAAGGAAAACCCCCGGCGGTTTTGATTTGAAATAAGCTACCGATGGCGGATATTTTTTCAGCGAAGCATCTTCCGGATCTGACCGGAAACGATGTCGACAATAAACACCGTCACAATAATCGAGAGCAGGATGATGCTCACGCGGCTCCAGCGGCAGGCCTGAATGGCAAAGATCAGTGTTGCGCCAATGCCGCCCGCGCCCACCATGCCAAGGGTCGAAGCGCTGCGAACGGAGATCTCAAAATGATTCAGCACGATGGATGCGCAGAGCGGCATCAGCTGAGGGATCCGGGCATAGAACATCGTCTGCACGCCGTTCGCCCCGACCGCATGACAGGCCTCTACGGCCGTCGGATCCATGCGTTCCATTTCTTCTGTGAAAAGCTTCCCCATCATTCCGATCTGATGGACGCCGATGGCAAGAACTCCGGCGAAGGGGCCCGGGCCAACTACTTTAATGAAAATAATCGCATACACAAGCTCCGGAAACGCGCGCAGCACATTCAGCAAAAACTTCCCGATCCGCGGGACGACCGGGTTTTTCCATAAATTTCGTGCAGAGAGCAGCGTGAACGGAATGGCAAACACAGCTCCTACCGCAGTTCCGAAAAAGCCGATGGCAAGGGTCATAATCATCAGGGAAAAAATGTCTTCCGAGCTTCCGGTGTAAAAAGCCTCCCATTCCGGCTTGAGCAGATTCTGAAGCGTGCCGCGAAAAGAACCCCAGGAAAAATACTGCAAAGTGCTCCAGTCAATATCTGCCGCACACCAGATGAGGAAAGCCAGAACAAGCAAAGGAGGAAGCCATTTCCTGACAGGAGAATCTGTTTTCATATCAGTTCAGCCTCCTGCGAATTGCTTCCGAGAGGGCATCAACCACGGCAACCACAACAAAAATAAACAGGATGATGATCGAGACGCGCTCATACTTGAAAAGGCCGAGCGCTTCATTCAGCTTAACACCGATCCCGCCTGCACCGACATATCCGAGGACCGTGGAAGCACGTACATTGATCTCAAAGGCATAAAAGGTATAGCTGGCAACGCTGGAAGTAATCTGCGGCCAGACGGCCCAGACGGCGATCTTCAGCCGATTTGCCCCAACGGCCTCGGCGGCCTCCAGCGGAGCAAGGTCGATCGTCTCAATCGTCTCATACAGGAGCTGAGACGCCATGCCGAAGGTAAATACCGCGATCGTAAAGACACCGGTTGCTTCTCCGATTCCGAGAAAGGCAACAAGGAGCGCAGCCAGAAGGAGATTTGGGATCGTCCGGATCACGTCCATAAAAAACCGGATAATATTGGTGACCACGCGGTTCCCCGTGACGACCGTAGTCGCCAAAAAGGAAAACGGAATTGCCAGAAGCATTCCGACCGCCGTCCCGAGCGCAGACATTTTGAGCGTCTTTACCATAGGCGAGATCAGCTTCGGCAAATATTTGAAGGAAGGATTCGCCAGCTTTTTTAAGAAAGCCTGTACCTGCCCGATATTCGACGCCAGCTGAACAAAATCCGCATCGGTATAACGGATGCTGCTGATCAGGCACAGCGCAAGAAGAACAACGATGAACAGATTCTTGTACCACCGGAAGTGGACGGTATCTTTCACTCGCATATCAGCTCTGCCTGCTTTCTTTCAGGAAGGAGTCCCCCTTGTAGACCATGCGGAGAATATCGTCCGTCAGTTCCTCGGGGCTCCCGTCAAATACGAGCTTTCCGTCCTGCAGAGCAAGGATCCGGTCGGAAAACTGTTTTGCCAAAGCTATGGAGTGAATATTGACTATGACCGTCTTCCCCATGGTTTGATTGATCGTCTTCAGCTCGCTCATGATCTCCTGACTGGTCGCCGGATCAAGAGAAGCGACCGGCTCATCGGCAAGGATGATATTCGCCTCCTGAAACAGCGTCCTCGCAATGGAAACGCGCTGCTGCTGTCCGCCGGAAAGATTGTCGCAGCGATCGTGAAGCTTGTCCGAGAGATTGACTTTCTTCAGCACCTCATTGCAAAGATCGTAATCTTCCTTGGAGAAAATACCGAAAATGCTCTTCAGCGTACTGTAATAGCCCAGTTTGCCGGAGAGCACATTTTTCTGCACCGTTGAACGTTTGACCAGATTGAACTGCTGCGAGATCATTCCGATCGTGCGGCGAATCTTTTTCAGTTCGGTCTTGTTTGCCTTTGTCAGGGATTGCCCGTCAATCAGGACCTCCCCTTCCGTGATGTCGTTCAGACGATTGATGGCGCGGAGGAGCGTGCTTTTTCCCGCGCCGCTCAGACCAATAATGGAGACGAACTCTCCATTATTGATCGCGAGCTGAATATCAATCAGTCCTTTGACCCCGTTGGGATAGGTCTTCGAAACATGATTGAATTGAATCATTGGAAGATTCAGTCTTCGTCGGAAGCAAGCGCGATATAGGCCGCGATGGTATCGTAAGCTGCCTCATCGGCTTCGACATAACCGTTGTGGTTCCAGGTCTGCATCAGAGCGAGACCGTCTTCGTCGGCAGCCATGGCAAGGAAAGCATCGCGTACGGCGTCGACCGTCTCATCCGGGAGAGAAGTGATGACAGCGATTGCATCGTTCGGGATATCACCGTCGGAGAGCTTGACGACTTTCAGCACTTCGAAAAGATCATACGGGTTGCCGGAATCGTCCATAACTGCATCCTTGAAGACCGTGCGGCTGCCTTCAAACGTGAAGCAGGCGTCTGCCTGGCCGTTGCATACGGCGAGGATCGCACTTGTGACGGAAGTAATGTTGACCCAGTTGACATCGTCAATATCAATGCCGGCCATTTTCATTTCCGCAACCGGGTAGATATAGCCGGAGGCAGAGGAAGCGCCAAGATAAGCAACCGTCTTTCCGACGAGATCCTCATAGCCGTTGATACCGGAATCGGCGCGTGCGAGGACTTCCGCCTTGAAGCTGCCGACGGAGGTACCGGGGAGGAGCTCTTCCGTCTCCTGGTCATAGTCTGTCAGCGTGGAAGAAAGAATTGCCTTTGCAATGCCCATGTCACGGGCCTGGGAATAGGTCGCCGGAGGCATGATGCCGACCTGAACCGTGCCGCTTTCCATGGCTTCGACGATCGCATTGTAGCTGGTTGCCGCCGTGACCTTTACGGGGATGCCGAGGAGATCGCTCATATACGCGGCGAATTCCGCCGTCGTTGCGTCCGCAGTCTCCGTGTTGGTGGGGACGAACTGAATGCTCAGCTCATCTACGCCGATCCCGTCCGCAAAGCAGACGGCGCCGAGGGAAAGAACCATAACCAGAGAAAGAACCAGGGCAAGGATTTTCTTCATAGGGTTGCTCCTCCATATTTATAAAATTCTCGATAATTATAAAACACAGCGTTCTATTTTTCAACACTTTTCGCAAGCTCTACGGTTTTGAATCCGAGTTTTTTTCCTTCTTCCATACATTCCCTGCAATTGATGTGCATGAGAGAAACCTTTTGCTTCAGCTCTTCCGGCACGGCATTCGCCAGGATACGCACCGGGAGATGCACGTTGCCGGGATATTCCGCAGTCGTCGCATCCATATAGATTTGGTCGATCTGCGTGTATTTTGCGAGGAAAATGCCAAGCGTCTCCACGGTACAGGTATCTCCGGAGTAAAAAACGGCACCGTCCCCGCTTTCAAGCACAAGGGAAAAAGCTCTCACTTCCGGCGAATGACGCGTAGGGAGATAGCTGATTCTTTGCAGAGAACCGTACTCCTCGAGTTTTCCGGCAAAAGCAATCCGGAATTTCTTATCTCCGCATCCCGTCAGCCGCAGGAGCTCTGTCACATCTCTGCGGTATTGCTCTTCTCCCGGAGGCAGCAGGATCCGGGCAGAAAAGCCAAGCACATAATGGCAATAAAGAAGCAGCGATCCCAAAGAGCCGCAATGGTCGCTGTGAAGGTGCGTCAGGCAGATATCTGCCGCATGGATCCCTTCCAGCCACCCGCCGGCAAGGAGCCGTTCAAACACCGTCTCTCCGCAGTCGATTAAAAACAGCCGGTCTCCTTCGCGGAAGCACGCTGAGGTATTGCCTTCGGCCGGATCAAAGGCTGCCCCGCGGCCAAGAAAATTCAGCTTCATTATCATCCCTCCTGTTATTTTGGAAGTATACACTTCTTTATTTGGTTCCGTCAACGGAAGCGGTCAAAATTTCACAGCAAAAGCCTTGAATTTTCTTCACGATTCAACCTGTTTTGTTAAAAATAACAGTTTTCTTTCGTACACTGCCGTGCTATAATTAAAGCTACGCAGTATTGGAATCGTTGTTTAAAAATTTTCAGAATTCAAATTTTTAAAGGGGAAATTGAATATGAAAAAGGCAGAAATGATCCGCGCCATGGCGGAACGCACCGGACTTTCTCTCACAGATGCCGAAAAAGCCCTCGAAGCCTTTATGGACATTACCACGGAAACCCTCGTAAACGGCGATCGCGTTTTTCTTTTCGGCTTCGGCACCTTCGAGGTGCATGCCTGCAAGAGCCGCGTCGGATACAACCCGGTCAAGCGCGAGCCGCTTGAAATCGGCGAGTACAAAAAGGTCTCCTTCCTCCCCGGCAAGCCGCTGACGGATGCCGTAAGAGGCAAATAAGCTCTTTCCTGCCGGCAGTTTTACGCTGCCGGTTTTTTGCGGACCGATTTTAGCACTCATTTCGTTTGAGTGCTAATTGTTCATAAAACCGTAACATTTTCCCTCCGGGAATGGAGTATAATTTCCCTGCAAACAGAGAAGGCCGTTTCGGCCGGAGGTTTGTTTTTCTATGTAAATAACTGCGAAAGCTGAGGTATCATAAATGAAGAAACAGTTTAAGACCGAATCCAAAAAGCTCCTTGACATGATGATCAACTCGATCTACACCCACAAGGAAGTCTTTCTCCGCGAGCTCATCTCCAACGCGAGCGACGCGTGCGACAAGCTCTATTTCCGTTCCCTGACGGATCCCTCCGTTCCCCTCACGCGGGACGATTACGAGATCCGCCTGGAGGCAAACAAGGACGAGCGTACGCTGACGGTCTCCGACAACGGCTGCGGCATGACCGCGGACGAGCTGGAGAAGAATCTCGGCACGATCGCCCGCAGCGGCTCCTTCGATTTCAAGAACGGCGAGCAGGACGAGAACAAGGCCGATGTCGACATTATCGGCCAGTTCGGCGTCGGGTTCTACAGCGCCTTTATGGTGAGCGACAAGATCACCGTTGTCTCCCGCGCCTTCGGCGAGGACACCGCAAACGTCTGGGAATCCACGGGCGTTGACGGCTACACCATCGCCCCCTGCGAGAAGGAGAGCTTCGGCACCGTCATCACGCTCCATATGAAGGAGGATACGGAGGACGAAAAGTACAGCGAGTTCCTCGACGAGTGGAAGATCCGCGAGCTGATCCGCAAGTACAGCGACTATATCCGCTACCCCATCCGCATGCTCGTCACGAAGTCCCGCAAGAAGGAGGATTCCCCCGAGGACAAGCCGGAGTTTGAATCCTACGCCGAGGACGAGACGCTCAACAGCCGGACGCCCATCTGGAAGCGCCCGCAGAGCGAGGTAACGGACGAAGAGTATTCCACGTTCTACCGCGAGAAGTTCTATGATTACGAGGCTCCGCTCAAGGTCGTCCGCCAGAAGAGCGAAGGCACCTCCGAGTTTGAAGCGCTCCTCTTCATCCCTGCCCACACGCCTTATGACTATTACACCAAGGAGTTTGAGAAGGGCCTGCAGCTCTATTCCAGCGGTGTCCTGATTATGGACAAGTGCAAGGATCTCCTGCCGGACTATTTCAGCTTCGTCCGCGGTCTTGTCGACAGTGCGGACCTCTCGCTCAACATCTCCCGTGAAATGCTGCAGCATGACCGCCAGCTGAAGGTCATCGCCCGTGCCGTAGAGAAAAAGATCGCCGCCGAGCTCAAGAAGCTCCTGGAGACCGAGCGCGACAAGTACGAGCAGTTCTTTAAGAACTTCGGGCCGCAGCTCAAGTACGGCATCTATGAGAACTACGGCATGCATAAGGACGTGCTCCAGGATCTGCTGCTCTTCACCTCCTCCTTTGAGAAGAAGCCCGTTACGCTCAAGGAATACGTCTCCCGCATGAAGGAGGATCAGAAGCACATCTACTATGCCTCCGGCGACAGCGTGGAGCGCCTTGCTCTCCTGCCGCAGGTGGAAGCGGTCATCGACCACGGCTACGAGGTCCTCTATCTGACGGAGGATGTCGATGAATTTGCGCTCCAGATGCTGCAGAACTACGCCGAGAAGGACTTCTGCAATGTCGCCACGGAGAATCTCGACCTTGCCTCCGAGGAGGAAAAGGAAGCCCTGAAGACAGAAAACGAGGACAGCAAGGATCTCCTCACGTTCATGCAGGAGAGCATTGGCGAGGGCGTCACGTCCGTCCGCTTCACGAATACGCTCCGCGACCATCCGGTCTGCCTCTCCACGGAAGGCGCGCTCTCCATGGGCATGGAGAAGACGCTCAACCGCATGCCGGGCGCCGAAAATTCCATGAAGGCAGAGCTGATCCTTGAGATCAACGATGCTCACCCCATCGCCGCCCAGCTCAAGAAGCTCTTTGCGGAAGACAAGGACACGCTCGCTTCCTACAGCAAGATCCTCTACGCCAACGCCCGCCTCATCTCCGGCCTCTCCATCGAGAACGCCTCCGAATTCGGCAACCTCGTCTGCGGGCTGATGCTGAAGTAATTACAGAAACAAAATATAGCGCAAACGAGCCTCAAGGAAAATTCCTCGAGGCTCGTTCTTTATGCATGGACTCAGCGGATAAAATTCGTCCCGACCGGCTCTTCCTCTTTCGGCAGGCCGTAGCGCTCTTTGCCGAGGGCAATGCTCTTCATGAGGAAGCTCATGTTCCGTGCAAGCGTCCGCATGGTCTGGAGGCCTTCCCCGTCCTCCTCCGCCTCGCCGGGCACCAGGCCGTGGATGCTGTTCCAGTACTGGCTGGAGGCGATCGGCATGCCGGAGATGGTAAAATACTTGTTCAGCTCGTCAAAGGTCGCCGAAGCTCCGCCGCGGCGGCAGCAGACGACGCTTGCCCCGACCTTCATCGTTTTGTCAAAGCCCGTGCTGTGGAACAGGCGGTCAAGGCAGGCGATGAGCGTTGCGTTGGCAGAGGCGTAATAGACCGGGCTAGCTGCCACGAGCCCGTCCGCCGCCTCAAATTTCGGCGCAAGCTCATTGACGATATCGTCGATCGCACATTTTCCGAGCTTACGGCAGGCGCCGCAGGCGACACAGCCGGAAATGCGCTGATTTCCGATCTGCACCACTTCCGCCTCGATGCCCTCTTCCTCAAAGATCTTCCGCATCTCCTCGATGGCGATCGCCGTATTTCCGTTTGGGCGCGGGCTTCCGTTTAAAATCAATACTTTCATTTTCTGTTCTCTCCCCCCACTGTTTTTCGTCAGACCGAAGGCTCGGACAGGAAGCGCTCCTTGATGGAGCTGAGATCGGAATAGACCTCCTCGCGGGTCGCCGCTCCACTTTCCACCGCTTCCTCGCGCACCCGGTCGAGCTTTTCGTCGATCACGGCGCACATTTCATTAAAGGTTCCGCTGTGGTGATTGTCGCTGACGAAATTCAAGGCGCAGTGCAGCGTCGTCATCTCGTCAAGCGTAAGCGTAAGAGTAATCGTTTTCATATACAGTCTCCTTAAAATCAAAAAATTGTTGGAAGACGCTTATGCCTGATGCTTGTAAGGAACATCGCCGGCTCTCGCAGAAACCGAAGGCGGTGCGCCGCAGTTGTTGCATTTCAGCTCGATCAGGGTCATAGAAGAGCCTCCTTGTCCGGTTTGACGGGCTTAAGAATAAGGGATATAATGAAGCAATCAAATTTCCTTCCAAAGGAGGAACCTCAATGGGAACTTTGTCTTATCAAGACTGCCTCGGGATCCTTCCCCGGGGCGAAAGAAATCAAATTACCGACGTGCCGGGCGTACGCGTGGGGCACGTGACGCTCTCGCAGGGTGCGGTCCAGACCGGCGTGACTGCCGTGATCCCCGGGGCCGGCTCGGCCTTCCGCAGCAAGTTTCCGGCCGCCGTCCATGTGATCAACGGCTTCGGGAAAAGCATCGGCCTCATGCAGATCGCCGAGCTCGGCACGCTGGAAACGCCGATCCTTCTCACGAATACCTTTTCCGTCCCGGCCTGCGCCGAGGGGCTGCTGAGCTATATGCTCTTCTCCCACCCGGAGATCGGGCGCTCGGCCTCGACGGTGAATCCCGTCGTCATGGAATGCAACGACGGCCCGCTCAATGACATCCGCGCCCGGAACGTCCGCCCCGAGCATGCGCTGCAGGCGCTCGCCGACGCGTCCGAAGACTTTGCGGAGGGAGCCGTCGGCGCCGGAAGAGGCATGACCTGCTACGGCTGGAAGGGCGGCATCGGTTCCGCCTCCCGCCGCGTGACGCTCGGGGAAAAATGCTACACGGTCGGCGCTCTCCTTCTGACGAACTTCGGAGAGACCGGCGACCTGCGTCTGGGCAATCGCCGTTTGGAAGATGCTTCCGTACAGCAGGAGGACAAAGGCTCCTGCATCATTCTCCTCGCCACCGACGCGCCGCTCTCCTCCCGCCAGCTGGCACGCTGCACGCGCCGGGCGCAGAACGGCCTTGCCCGCACCGGCTCCTTTACGGGGACCGGCAGCGGAGACATCGCCCTGATGTTCTCCACTGCCAACCGCATTCCCTACGACGCAGAAGCCGAGCTCTCCGTGACGCTCTTCCCCGAGGGGAAGCTGAACGGGATCTTCCGCGCGGTCACCGAGTGCGTGGAGGAGAGCGTCATCAGCTCGCTTGAGCATGCCGAAGGCGTCACCGGACGCGACGGGAACCGCGCAGAAAGAGCGCCGCTTTAATTAAAAGATTTTATTCGATGACGATGCGCCCGTCTCCCAGCGGATTTTCATACTGTTCGCCGATAACTCCGCCGAGCGTATCCTGCGCATAGGAGCACAGAGTCTGGCTGTCCAGGGGGCCGGCCTCCAGCGTGAATTCGCCATGGAACATCGTGTAGCCGTTGCCGCCGTTGGCAAGAATATAGCTGAGAGAGGCGATGGAATAGGTCTTCTCTTCCTCAAGCGGCTCACCCTGAATGTAGACTTCCTTGACGCGGCGCTCGCCGTCGACGCTTTCAAACATTCCGTTCTCGTCGAGGACGACCGGCGTCGGGATGGAGGTATCGATCGTGTAGCTTATGCCGGAGACCTGGAGGAAACCGCCGAATTCGGCCGGCAGCTGGCTTGCGCTCAGTTCGAGCGCATCGAGGAGCTCCGCTCCCGTGACGTTGCGCACGCAGATCTGGTTGCCAAAGGGGTTGACGTTGATGAGGTCGCCATAGGTAATTTCGCCGGCCGGCAGGTCAACACGCACGCCGCCGCCGTTGACAAAGGCCGCGTCCGCATTGCAGGCGGCAAGAACGGCGTCCGCGCAGAAGTCGCCGAGGTTCGTCTCCATTTTGCGCACAAGGCGGGTGCTGCTGTCGTTGGCGTCCGTGATATAGAGAGGATACTCCGCCGTTGCGATGACCTTGGAAAGATCGTCATTCATGTCCTCCTCGATCTCATTGATGAGATCCTTCATGCCGGCATCGTCGACCAGCCGGGAGGTAATGCTGCCGTCCGGAGAAAGGACGGCAACGCCGATCTTGGCGAGCTTGGTCCCCGTCTGGGTCAGAACAGCCTCGTGCCCGTCCTTCCCTGCCACGAGCTCCATGGGCAGCTGCGTATGGGAATGGCCGTCCAGGAAGAGGTCAATGCCCTCCGTCTTTCCGATAAGAACATTGGACTGCAGATCGGCATAGATGTTGTTCCCGGTATTCTCAGGATCAACGCCGATATGGCCGAGGACAATGATCTTCTCGGCGCCTTCGGCCTTTGCCGCGTCGATGCTCATCTGCACGGCCTCGGCCAGACTGTCGCCCGTTGTGTCATAGCAGAAGTCATAGATGAAGTTGCCCTCGTCGTCCTGGAAGAACTTCGGTGTAGAGGAGGTCAGCGTGGTCGGCGTGGTGCAGCCGACAATGCCGAGCTTCCAGCCGCCCGCGTCAAGCATACAGTACCCGTCGAAAACATTGCCTCCGTCCGGCCCGGTCATGTTGCAGCAGACCACGTGCGGGTCCAGGCCTTTGACGAGCTCAAAGAGAGTGTCACGGCCGTAGTCAA
>R19__coassemble_584_pt1 | contig 15556 bp, 13 predicted proteins | sample R19__metabat2_high_PE_006 | metagenome-assembled genome bin R19 | reverse complement strand
GCTCCTCTCCGAAATGCGCCGCCGCGCGCGCGACGGCGGGGAGGGAATAGGATCTGCAGAACCCGCCGGCCGCCGCCTTTGAGCGGAGCGCTCCGCAGCCGCGCGGGCAATCGGAACAAAAAAATTCCTGATTTCGGGCAAAACTTTCCATTGACATCAAAAACTCCTGAGATATAATTGTTATGTTGAACAAAAAGCACTTTCGGATGCGTCTGATTATAGCGCTTCTTTGTACAACTTGCAAGAAATCAAAAAAAGCAAAAAAATGTGCATGATTTTTGCCGTTTTTGTGCTAAAATGTCGAGGAAATCGAAAAAAGCGGCGCAATGCGGCGCCGCACGGGAGAACAGATGCTGGATATCGTCCTCGTTGAGCCGGAAATTCCCCACAATACCGGGGCCATTGCGCGCACCTGCGCCGCCACGGGCGCAAGGCTGCATCTCGTCAAGCCCCTGGGGTTTGACATCTCGGACAAATACGTCAAGCGCTGCGGGCTGGACTACTGGTATCTCGTGACGATCTGCGTTTACGAGAATCTGGACGAGTATTTTGAAAAGAACGGCGACAGCAATCTCTTCCTCGCCACGACCAAGGCGCCTCATATCTATACGGAGGCGGACTTTTCGGGCGACGCCGTGCTGATGTTCGGCAAGGAGACAGCGGGCCTGCCCGAGTGGCTGCGGGAGAAATACCGCGACAAGTGCATCCGCATCCCGATGATCTCCGAGGCGCGGAGCCTCAATCTTTCCAACTCCGTGGCGATCCTAGCCTATGAGGCTCTGCGCCAGCAGGGCTTTAAGGGCCTGAAGAACTTTGGTTCGATGGCAGATAGATAAGCAGAAAAAATATTTAAAAATTGGAGGATACGCAACATGAACTACAACAAGAAGACCGTCAAAGACGTGGACGTCAAGGGCAAGAAGGTCCTTCTCCGCTGCGACTTTAATGTTCCCCAGGACAAGAAGACCGGCGAGATCACGGACGACAAGCGCATTCGCGCCGCTCTCCCCACCATCCAGTACCTGCTCGACCAGGGCGCAGCCGTCATCGCCTGCTCTCACCTGGGCAAGCCGGTCGCAACCTTTGACGGCTATGTGAAGAAGCAGGTCGAAAAGGGCAAGAACGCCGAGGACATCACCAAGGAAGAGTGGGAGAAGTCCCTCAAGAAGCTGTCTCTGGCTCCGGTCGCCGTCCGCCTCAGCGAGCTGCTCGGCAAGGAAGTCATCATGGCAAAGGACGTTGTCGGTGAAGACGCTCAGGCCAAGGCCGCCGCGCTCCAGCCCGGCCAGATCCTTCTCCTTGAGAACACCCGCTTCGAGAAGGGCGAGACCAAGAACGACCCGGCCCTTGCTAAGGCCATGGCCGATATGGCGGAGATCTACGTCTCCGACGCTTTCGGTGCCGTTCACCGCGCCCATGCTTCCACGGCCGGCGTAGCCGACTATCTGCCTGCCGTCTCCGGCTTCCTCATTCAGAAGGAGCTTGAGATCATCGGCGGTGCTCTTGCCAATCCGAAGCGTCCTCTCGTCGCCATTCTGGGCGGCTCCAAGGTCTCTTCCAAGATCGGCGTCATCAACAACCTTCTCGAGCTGGCGGACACCGTCATTATCGGCGGCGGCATGGCCTACACGTTCTCCGCAGCCCAGGGCGGCAAGGTCGGCGATTCTCTGCTGGAGGCCGACTGGATCGACTACAGCAAGGAAATGATCGCCAAGGCCGAGGCCAAGGGCGTCAAGCTCCTCCTGCCGGTCGACACGGTCATCGCAAACGCGTTTGCTCCGGATGCCGAGAGCAAGGTCGTCGCTGCCGGCGAGATCCCCGACGGCTGGCAGGGCCTCGATATCGGCCCGAAGACCATTGAGCTCTACTGCAATGCCGTCCAGGATGCCGGCACGGTCATCTGGAACGGACCCATGGGCGTCTTCGAGTTCCCGGCCTTCGCCAAGGGCACGGAAGCCGTTGCCGAGGCTCTGAGCAAGACCTCCGCCATCACCATTATCGGCGGCGGCGACAGCGCAGCTGCCGTTCAGCAGCTCGGCTATGCCGACAAGATGACCCACATCTCCACCGGCGGTGGCGCCTCCCTCGAGTTCATGGAAGGCAAGGAACTCCCGGGCGTTGCCTGCCTGCTCGACGCTTAAGTTTTGATTTTTTGACGGATACAGAAAAGGAGAAGTGATTCCCATGAACAAGAGATACCGTAAAGTTGTGATCGCCGGCAACTGGAAGATGAACCAGACGGCCTCCGGCGTCAAGCCCTTCATCGACGCGCTGAAGAACGAGCTCGGCGACGAGATCATCCGCGAGAAGCCCTGCGAGATCGTCCTCTGCACGCCCGCCGTCATGATCCCCGCTATGGTCAAGGCCGGCAAGGCCATCAAGGTCCAGGCCGGCGGCGAGGACTGCTCCAAGTATGAAAAGGGCGCCTACACGGGCGAGGTCTCTGCCGAGCAGCTGGCGGACGCCGGCGCAAAGTACTGCGTCATCGGCCACAGCGAGCGGAGACAGTATCACCATGAGGACGATGCTCTCGTCAACGCCAAGGCCAAGGCTCTGCTTGCCCACGGCGTCAGCCCCATCATCTGCTGCGGCGAGAGCCTTGAGCAGCGCGAGATGGACCTCACCATCGAGTACGTTTCCTATCAGGTCAAGGCTGCCCTCTCCGGCATCAATTCGACCGAGCTGCGCAAGTGCGTCATCGCCTATGAGCCCATCTGGGCCATCGGCACCGGCAAGACCGCCACGGCCGAGCAGGCCCAGGAAGTCTGCGAAGCCATCCGCGGCGTCATCCGCAAGATCTACGGCGCCCGCCCGGCCCGCGCCATCTCCATCCTCTACGGCGGCTCCATGAACGCCAAGAACGCCGCCGAGCTTCTCGCTCAGCCGGACATCGACGGCGGCCTCATCGGCGGCGCTTCCCTCAAGCCGGCCGACTTCGCCACGATCATCAAGGCTTCCGCTCAGGAGTAATCGAAAGCGATGAAAAAAGCGGTTCTGGTCATTCTGGACGGCTATGGCATTGCCCCGGCAAACCCGGGCAATGCCATCACCTGCGCCAACACGCCCCATCTGGACAAGCTCTTTGCCGAGTATCCCAACAGCCGGCTGATTGCCTCAGGAATGGACGTCGGCCTGCCGGCCGGCCAGATGGGCAACTCCGAGGTCGGGCACACGAATATCGGTGCCGGCCGCGTCGTCTTCCAGATCCTCCCGAAAATGACCAAGGAGATCGAGGAAGGCAAGTTCTTTGAAAATCCGGCCTACGTCAAGTGCATTGACGACGCCGTCGCCAACGGCAAGCCTCTGCATGTCCTGGGCCTCATGTCCACGGGCGGCGTCCACAGCCACCTGAAGCACGTCTTTGCCATGCTCGACATGGCCAAGCAGCGCGGCGTGAAGAACGTCTATGTCCACTGCTTCCTCGACGGGCGCGACGTCGCCCCGACGAGCGGCGCCGGCTTCATCAAGGAGCTCGACGAGAAGTGCAAGGAAGTCGGCAACGCCAAGATCGCCACGATCCAGGGCCGTTTCTGGGGCATGGACCGCGACAAGCGCTGGGATCGCGTGGAGCGCGGCTACAACGCCATCGTCTGCGGCGAGGGCGACATGGATCCGGATCCCGTGCATGCCGTCGAGGCCTCCTATGAGACCTACGACATCGCCGGCGAGAAGTACCTTACGGATGAGTTCATGCACCCCACGGTGATCGCCCCCGAGGGTGTCATCAACCAAGGCGACAGCGTCATCTTCATGAACTTCCGCCCCGACCGCGCCCGCGAGATGACCTATGCGCTCAACCTGCCCGACTTTGACGGCTTCGAGCGCAAGAAGACGGTCTATCCCCTCAGCTATGTCTGCACGGCGCAGTACGACGAGAATCTCACGCTGCCCATTGCCTATCCCCCCGAGGTCATCAAGAACACGCTGGGCGACATCATCTCTGCCCAGGGCATGAAGCAGTTCCGCGTCGCGGAGACGGAGAAGTATGCCCACGTCACCTTCTTCTTCAACGGCGGCGTCGAGACGCAGTGCGAAGGCGAGGAGCGCTGCCTGGTGCCCTCACCGAAGGAATTCGCCACCTATGACCTCGTGCCTCAGATGAGCGCGGAGAAGGTGTGCGACAAGCTGGTCGAGGCCATTGCCTCCGACGCCTATTCCCTCATCATCTGCAACTTTGCCAACTGCGACATGGTCGGCCACACGGGCATCATGCCCGCCGCTATCAAGGCCGTGGAGACCGTGGACGCCTGCATGGGCCGGATCGTGGCCGAGATCGAGAAGCATGACGACGTCGTCCTCCTCGTCACGGCGGACCACGGCAATGCCGACTGCATGTTCGACGTGGAGACCGGCAAGGTCAACACGGCCCACACCACGAACCCCGTTCCCTTCCTTGTGCGCGAGAAGGGCATCGAGCTCGCAGACGGCCGCCTCGCCGACATCGCGCCGACCATCCTGCAGGTCATGGGCCTGCAGCAGCCGAGTGAGATGACGGGCAAGAGCCTCATCAAGTAAAATTTCCCAACAAAAAAGCTCCCGGAACCGGGAGCTTTTTTGCGTTATGCGCCTTTTTACAGAACCAGCGCGAGCACGGTCATGACCAGAAAGCTGATGGGGATGGAGACGGTGTTCGTGAGGCAGGCGAGCGGCGTGTCGCCATGGCAGAGGTCCGTATACATGGGGGCGAGCGCGGAGAGGGGAGCGAAGAAGAGGATCACGAGCGTCTTGTTGGTTTCCGCGTCAAAGGGGGAGAGCAGGAGCAGCGCGGCGGCGAAAACGGCGCCGAAGATATAATGCCAGGAAAGCTGCCGCAGCGCCTTCCCGATGACGCTGTGATCCTCCGGCAGCTCGAACATCATCCCGATGGACATCATCGCGACGAAGCCGTTGGCCTTCGCGGCGGGGCTGATGAGCTCGTAGACCGCCTCAGGGAGCTGCACCTTCAGCGCCGTCAGCACGATCATCACGAGATAGATGTCAAACGGGACGGAGGAGAGGAACTTCTCGAGGATCGTCTTCACGCTGACCTTCCCGCGCCCGGAGAGCGTCGAGGCCAGCACGTAGACGCCGCCGGTGTTCATGATGGCGTTGCCGATGTCGAAGATGCAGGCCGTCACGACACCGCTCGGCCCGAGGAAGGCCTCCAGCACCGGCAGAGAGAAGCAGCCGATGTTCTTCCCCCCGATGTTCACCATCCGGTACGCCTGCTCCGGCACGGGTCTGCCGCGCCCGGTCAGATACATGAAAAGCAGCGGGATGAGCGCGCTGAGAATGCCGAGCAGAAGGATCACGGGCAGCGAGGAGGTCACCTGAAAGCCGTCAAACGCCGTGACGACGGCGCAGGGCAGCGTGACGTTGGCGAGGATCTTGGTCAGAATGCGGTAATCCTCTTTTTTGAAGAATCCGACGGAGCGCAGCACGGCGCCCGAAAGAAGGATCAGCGCATAGGATGCGGGTTTGATGAGAAAGCTCATGGCGTTTCCTCCACGGAAATGGGTTTTCTCTATTATAGCAAACGGAAGAAAAAGCTGCAAGAGGCCTCGACGCGCTTGCGCACGCTCGGAGAATCGGCTATAATGTTTTTTGATCTGAAAAACCGGAGGTGAAGAAAACGGAAAGCCGCTTTTTTGCGCTCTATGACGCCCTGCTTGCCGAGGCGCAGGCGCTGCGCGACGAGGTCAGGATCGAAGAGACGCTGCACGACGAGTGCTGGGCCGGCGCCGCGGCGGGGGAGCGCATGGGGCTCGGGATGTTCACGCCCGGGCAGGGCCGCGAGGCGCTCTTTCCCGCGGGCCTCTGCGGCCTTCCGGCCGTGCAGGCGGCCGAGGCCGTCAAAAGCTGGAACCTGGAGGAGGCCTCCTTCGGCCTCGCCGCGCTCAATCTCCTCTTCAATACGCCCGCGCGGGCCAAGTCCCTTTCGTCCTCTGCAATTGAGCACTATGCCGAGAAGATCGACTTTCGCGGGAAAAAGGTCGGCGTCGTCGGGCATATGAAGGGCGTGCTCCGCTATGCCCGGGAGGCCGAATGGGTGCGCATCCTGGAGCGGCGCAGCCTCCCCGGCGATTACCCGGACTCCGCCGCCGAGTGGCTCCTCCCGGAGTGCGACGTCGTCATCCTCTCGGGCAGCACGCTCATCAACAAGACCCTGCCCCGCCTCCTCGCCCTGAGCCGGAACGCCTTCACGGTCCTCACGGGCCCCTCCGTCCCTCTCTGCCCGGCCCTCTTCGATTTCGGCGTCGACCGCCTCGCCGGCCTCGCCGTCACGGACGCCCCCGGCCTGCGCCGCGCCATCCGTCAGGGTGCCTCGGGCTCGCCGTGGGAGTTCGGCGTCGGGGGAATCTGGGAGAAGGGGAGTCAGCTTGACAGATGACCCAATTTTATGTGTCAAATAAAACATCTAGTTTTAGATAATTTGACACATTTGACAGGAAAAATCGCATTATGAGTTGAATTTTTGAAAAAATAAAAAAATATAGAAAATATATACGCGCACGCGCATACGTTGTAATAGGGATTGACGTGTCAAATGTGTCAGACGCGTCAATGAATGAGAATAATTAAATTAAAATACCTATCTTTCCAACAGGAGGCCACCCATGAGTTTTTCCGAAGCAATTTCATCCTGCATGCGGCAGTTTGCCGATTTTTCCGGGCGTGCGAGACGGAGCGAGTACTGGTATTTCTCGCTGTTCATCTGGCTGGTCGAGGCCGGGGTCGCGGCGATCTTTGGGGAGTCGGGGAGCCTTTATTCCATCGCGACGCTGGTCCTGTTCGTGCCGCAGCTGGCCGTGAGCTGGAGGAGGCTGCATGATATCGGAAAGAGCGGGGCGCTGTGGTTTCTCAATTTTATCCCGCTCGTCGGGCAGATCATCCTGCTGGTCTTCTTCTGCCGCGAGGGCGAGCATGGCCCCAATGCCTACGGGGAGGATCCGAAGGGGTATTTCGAAGGCCATTACAGGGAAGCCGGCTTTTCCGGCGCGCAGCGCAGCGCTCCGGCCTATTGCCGGGAATGCGGGGCAAAGCTGGAAGGCGCCCCGAAGTTCTGCCCCAACTGCGGGAGACGGATCGAATGACGCAGCGGCAGAGCAATATCGCGCTTTAAAAGGGGAAAAGAAACCATGAAGACGCCAAACAGCAACGATGAAATCAAAAAACAGGTCATAGAGGCCATCACCGGCGATTATATGCTGATCTGCCTGGTTGACCTGGCCGAAGATACTTACGAGGTGATACAGCGTTCCGCTTCTCCGGGATACGAGATGATCGTCGATGGAATCTATTCCCGCTTCAGCGAAGAATATAACCGGAAATATGTAGACGAAGCTTTTCAGGATATCCGGGGGAAGACCGGAAGCATCGCTTTTCTGTCCCGGGCGCTGCATGACGATCCTTTTGTCAGCTGCGACTTTCTGATGAAAGACGGGCAGGCCAGGCGCACGGTCTTTAAACGCTTCGAAACGGACGGCGAAAGAGTAACCAAAGCGATCCTCTATTCCTATCGGCTTGACCGTGCCCGCACAGGCCGGCTGATCGAGCGCCGCAGACTGGAGACGGAGTACAGCATCATAGACGGACTGTGCTCGGATTACAGCATGATAAGCACGATCGATACCGCCACCGGCCGCTTTCACATTTATAAGTATAAGCCGTTCCTTGAAAGCATCCGTCTCTATGGCGACGAGGAGTCATACAATGACACGATGCGCTTTTTTAAGGAAAATTATGTGCTGAAAGAGGATTGGGCTTCTCTTGAAAAGGAAGCCACGCTGGAGACGATCCTGGAAAAGATAAATGCAGGCGGATCGGCGGACATCGTCTGCAGGACAGTTCCACAGTTTCACGGAGGGCAGCTGCCGGGATATGCCCGCTTCCGCTTCTGCAGGGTGACGAACGATCCGGAGCGGATCGTATTCGGAGCCCGGGATATCACGGAGAATGTTTACACGGAGTTTGAACGCAGGAAGGAACTGGAACAGGCTCTGAATGATGCGCAGGAAGCAAATCAGGCCAGAAGCGAATTCCTCTTTCGCATGTCCCATGAATTGCATACCCCGCTGAATGTCATTCTCGGGTTCCTGGATCTGGCGGAAAAATATCCCGGGGATATCCGCCGGCAGGAAGAATATCTTGGCCACATTCGAAGATCCGGAAAGCGCCTGCTTGAACTGACCGATGAAATGCTTGACGCTGCGGTATCCGAGGGCGATAAAGAGAAGGCCTTCATCCTCCGGGAAGGCCAAAAGAAGGAAGAAAAGGCCGTTCTCGAACAGATCTCGCTGGTAGGGCGCCGCATCCTTTTGGCGGAGGACAACGAACTGAACGCCGAGATCACCATGGAGCTCCTTGCGGATGAAGATATCCTGTGCGAGCATGCGGAAGACGGGGCCGTTTGTCTGCAGATGCTTGAAGATCACGACGCGGATCACTATGACCTGATCCTGATGGATATACAGATGCCGAATCTGAACGGCTACGAAGCGGCAAGGGCGATCCGCGCTTTGCCGGATGCCGACAAGGCCCGAATTCCCATTCTGGCTCTCTCGGCGAACTATCTTCCTTCCGATCGGACGAATGCCCTGGATGCCGGCATGGATGACCTCGTGGCCAAACCGATCGATGTAGCGGAACTGTTGAAAAAGCTCAGGAAAGCGTTGAGGGATTGACTATGCTTAGAGTTTGTGAAGTTAACCGAAAAAAGAATTTCAGGATCCTGGATCACGGCATGAATGTATTTCATGAGGCATTGAAATATGTGCTCCTTGGGGAAAGATATTTTCATGTTCAGAGGGGTGGGGAGCTCTTGTACGATCTGTCCTATGTCGAGAATCAGAGATTTGCCGAGGCAAGCCCGGACTATGTGGATGCGGATCTCTACAGAGACATGCCCCTCTATCCGCCGTATTATTCTTATGATGAAAATGACGGAGAAAAGATCGACTTTGACCTGCTTAAGGGGATGGAAGCCGTATGCTTTGAGAAGGTTTCAGAGTACAGTGTGGCCTTGTCAAGAGCCATACTCGACAACACCGGCGTTAAGGTCATCTTCCGGGACGACAGGATAAGATGGTTCATAGAGGACGAGCGGATCGAAATATCCGGCAGCAGTTATGACGGTCCGTTTATGACGGTGGCAGATGAATTTTATCCTTCCGCATTTTTGCTGGATTATCACACCATGGACGCCATGTCCATGTTCCACAACATGTTTTTCCTGCAGTGGCTTACACCGCTTCCCCTGTCAAAAGTCAAATATATTGAATTTACCATACCTGCCTCAGAGGGGATCGGCAGCATTTTCCTGGCCTATGGAATTGGCAAAGCATATTTTGAAAAGAAATATGGTATGACCGTCACGGTCAAACGAGGTTCGCCGAGATATTCGGATCATATCATGGAGAAATATTTTAATCTCATATTTACTCCTCCGGATTCCGACGAGAGCAATACGGTATATGTTGTCAATTATTATTCCGTGATCTATCTCAAGGCAATGCGGAGAGCGCCGTATCTGGACGAGTCGATACTGAACCGTGACTTTCTGGATGAGATCAGGACATATGCCGAGGCGGTATTTGGGGAGAAAAGAGTCCTGGGACTTTTGCTCAGAGGCTCGGATTATATCACCGCGGCACTCGGCGGAAGCTGCAGACCTGCGTCCATGGAAAGCATCATCGATACAGTGAAGAAATGGAAGGAGGAGTACAAATTCGACAAGCTTTTCCTTGCGACGGAGGACGGCGACATCCTGGACGTCATGGTTGAAAATTTTAGGGGAGATATTCTTGCTGTTTCCCAGGAACGCTACCGCATAAGCGATTTCACGGATGAATTGAGGACGATCAGCGATATCGATATTACAAGGCATCCGGATCCGGAGGACTACGACAATTATACGGAGGATGTGCTGGTCAACTATTTTTATGCCTTGTATCTGCTCTCCAGATGCGACGCGTTCCTATACTCATGCAATTGCTGCGGCATGGTGCTTACAAAAGTTTTCAACCGCGGGAAATTTGAAAGACTGCTTTGCTTGAGTGACGGAAATGAGAGCGTAAAAAAATGAACCGGTATTATAATTGTGATCTGGGGGTGGATTATGAAGGAAAACAGCAATGAGATCCGAAGCTTTGAGAAAAAAGAAAAGAATACCGCAAAGCTCCTTCTGAAAAAAACAATGGTCGTAACGACGTTTTCCATGCTGGTGTCAATCCTCGGCATGATGATTGACGGCATGATAATCGGGCGTTTTCTGGGAGCCGACAGAACGGCCGCTTACGGAATGGTCTCGCCAATTCTGATCATCGCTTCCCTTTTGGGCGGGCTTCTCAGTTCCGGAGCCATCACATACATATCGCAGCAAATGGCAAAGGGAGAGAGAGAGGCTGTGAACCGGCTTTTTTCCGTTGTGGTATTTACAGCTCTTCTGACCAGTGCCGTATTTATTATGATCGTGTGCTGCTTCATGGATCCGATCTCCCGTTTTCTCGGGGCTTCGGGAGATGCAGCTTATCTGACCGGTTATATGGAAGCATACATTATGGGCCTGCTTCCGGCGATCCCGCTGCTTCTGATCATGGAGTTCGTCAACCGGATCGTGCAGCTTGACGGCAATAAGAAGCTTCCGATGATGGGCACCATCGCCATGCTGATCGTAGATGTGGCTCTGGACCTGGCCAATGTATATGTCTTTCAATGGGATATGATGGGAATGGCCCTCGCAACAACGATCAGCTATTACGTATCCCTCTTGATCATCCTCTCTTATTTTTTCAGAAAGAACTGCTCGATCCGACTGGTCTTTCACGACCTGCCCTGGAATAGAATCGGAAGCGTGCTCATAAAGGGGCTGCCGAGTGCCACCAGCAGACTAATGGCGACCCTTCGGGCTCTTTGCCTCAATAAAATTCTGATTGCGGTAGCCGGCAGTATGGCGGTAGCGGCTTTTTCGGTCAATACTTCCGTCGGTAATATTATGAATGCGATCGGAAACGGAGTGGCCGGTGCCTGCATGATGATCGCCGGTTTCTTTATTGCGGACAGAGACAGCAGATCTCTGAAACAACTGCTGGAGAGCTCGCTGAAATACGCATTCTTCCTGTCCTGCGCCGTCAGCACGGTCTTCTTCCTTTTCTCCAACAATGTGGCGCACATTTTCCTCGCGGGAGATCCGGATACAATGGCAGAAGCGGCAAGAGTCATTCGGTATTATGCGGTTTTTGTCCCGGGCTTTGCCGTGGGCTCTGTCTATTACAGCTATCTGCAGGGACTGCAGAATGTCAGATATTCCAGCATTATCTGTGCCCTGAGTACCGGAGGCCTGGTTATTATCTGCGCATTCATTCTGGCACCGATAAAAGGAGCCGTCGGGGTGTGGATGTCATTTCCTCTTTCCGCCTTGCTGACCCTGGCGGTCATATGGGCTGCGGCGTGGATCCACTGCGGGCACATGCCAAAGACATTCCAAGACTTTGCCTTTATTCCGGAGAAGTTGGAGCTCCCGGCTGAGAATTACATAGAGGCGTCGGTGGCGGATCTGGCACAGACCGTAGCATTTTCCGAAAAGGTCCGCGTCTTCTGCCTTTCCAAAAGCGAGGACGATCAAAAAGCGCATCGGTGCGCACTCTGCGTGGAGGAAATTCTCAAGAACACCTTTACTTACGGCTGTGAAAAGATCGCGTCTCCTCAGATCGACATACGGGTGCTTTATTCCGACGACCGTACATTTACCATCCGGATCCGAGACAACTGCAATCCATTTAATCCGCAGGATTATTTTACATCCAATGCCCAGGCAGACGGGACCTTGCATATGGGCATTCGAGCCGTCCTTACAAATGCAAAAAAGATCCATTATACCAGCGTTATGAAACTGAATCAGTTAACCGTAATCTATTGATGAAAGAAAAATGAAAGGGGAAAAAAAGATGGTTGAACACAGAGAAAATACGTATTTTGTCAGCGGCAGGATCAGCGCCGACAATGCGGAGCAATTCAATGAGGCGCTTCAGGAGGCATTTTCCGAATCGGACCCGGTGCTGGATTTTTCAGAGGTTTGTTATATTTCTTCTTCCGGGCTTCGGGTGCTCCTCAAGCTGCGCAAGGAGGTCAACAGTGTTCAGGTGCTCAATGTCAATGATGTCGTTTATGAGATCCTGGACAACTCAGGCTTTACCGAACTTATGACAGTAAAAAAGAAACTTCACGAAATCAGCATCGACCATTGTGAGCAGATCGGAAAAGGGGGAACCGGAACGATCTATAAGATCGAAGGCGACATGATCATCAAGGTCTATAACGCCGGCACATCACTGGATGTGGTCAACGCTGAGCGGGAATGCGCCCGCAATGCCTTTGTAAGCGGAGTTCCGACTGCGATTCCTTTCGAAGTCGTAAAAGTCGGCGACTGCTATGGAACACTTTTTGAATTTATTCACGCCGTCTCTCTCGGCAAGGCTTTTCAGCTTTATCCGGAGCGCTTTGATGAGCTGATTGACAAATATGTTGCCCTCATCCGGAAGCTTCAGAACATCGAAAGCACAGACGGCAAATTTAAAAATATTAAAACGATACAGCATGAACGGCTGGAGAGCCTGCGAGGTCAGCTCGGCGATGAGCGGGTAGATCTGATCGAAGAACTCAATGATGCCATGCCGGATGGCAAAACTCTGATTCACGGCGATCTGCATACCGGAAACATCATGCTTCAGGGGGATGAGCTGGTGGTAATTGACATGGCAGATTTTGCCGTCGGACCGAAAGGGTACGATTTTATGTGTCTCTGCAGAGACCTTTTCATGATGTGCAGGGGTTCCGAAACCGCGTTTGCGGAGCAGACGCTGTCAATGCCGGTCGAGCTGGCACTTAAGGTTTGGGACAGCCTCTCCAAAAAATATCTCGGAATTGCCGACGATGCCGCCCGGAACCGGGTCATCCAAGGGGAATTGCTTGCATGCACAGCAAATTCCATAGCGTCCGCAGCCTGTATGCCTGCTGCATTTCGAGAAAGGGTAATCGACCGCATGAAAAGCATTGTGGACGACACGGTTATGCCGAACAAGGATGCAGTGAAAGCATTTATGAGCAGCCTGTAATGACCAGATCAGATTGGGGCCGCCCCATGGTTTCTTCCGAAGCAATTTCATCTAACGAGGTACTTTATGATCGGAAATGATAAGATCGTCACGCTCTGCGGCAGCGAGGGATACGTGCTGCGCAGCGTCCGGCCGGAGGAAGGGGAGGCGTGCGCGGAAATCGAGCAGATCTGCTTCCCGCCCAACGAGGCCTGCTCGCCTCGGCATATGCGCGAGCGCGTCTCGGGCGCGCCGGAGCTGTTCCTTGTGGCCGAGGACAAAACGACGGGGGAGATCGCAGGCTTTCTCAACGGGATCGCGACGGACGAGGAGCAGTTTCGCGACGAGTTCTTCACCGACGTCTCCCTGCATCGGGAGAGCGGGAAAAACGTCATGCTCCTGGGGCTCGACGTCCTTCCGGAGCACCGCAAAAAGGGCCTTGCCCGGGCGCTGCTGGAGGAATATGCCGCGCGGGAAAAGCGCAAGGGGAGAAAGCGCCTGGTGCTGACGTGCCTGGAGGAAAAGGTGCCGATGTACCGGCATCTCGGGCTGCGCGACCTCGGGGCGTCCGCCTCCGTCTGGGGCGGAGAGGCCTGGCACGAGATGGACCTCGTGCTGTGAGATACAAATCGGATCTGCAGGAGAGGAGAAATAAGGCCTCTTTCGGCGAAAAATTGCGCCGATTTTCTTCGGAATTCTTTACAAGACGGCAACTTTATGATATTATCACCTATCGGAACTGCGGAAAGGCGGCTCCGTGCCCGGGCGGCTGCCCGATCTCTGTGTTTATTATTTTAAGAAAGGGAATATTTCTATGACTTACACAACCGAAGTAAAGAATATGTGCCCCATCGCCAAAGGCGCATATCACGGCCCGGCTCCCATCCCAGAAGAGGGCGCATGGGTCCAGGCCAAGCAGATCCAGGATATTTCCGGCTTCACCCACGGCATCGGCTGGTGCGCTCCGCAGCAGGGCGCCTGCAAGTTGACGCTGAACGTCAAGAACGGCGTCATCGAGGAAGCTCTCGTTGAGACCATCGGCTGCTCCGGCATGACGCACTCCGCCGCCATGGCTTCCGAGATCCTCATCGGCAAGACCATCCTCGAGGCTCTCAACACGGACCTCGTGTGCGACGCCATCAACACCGCCATGCGCGAGCTGTTCCTCCAGATCGTCTACGGCCGCACCCAGTCCGCCTTCTCCGAGGACGGCCTTGCCGTCGGCGCTTCTCTGGAAGACCTCGGCAAGGGCCTCCGCTCCCAGGTCGGCACGATGTTTGCCACCAAGGAGAAGGGCCCGCGTTACCTCGAGCTGGCCGAAGGCTATGTCACCCGCATCGCTCTCAATGCGGACAGCGAGATCGTCGGCTACGAGTTCTGCAACTTCGGCAAGATGATGGACTTCATCAAGAAGGGCAGCACCGCCGAGGAAGCTATGCAGAAGGCAACCGGTCACTACGGCCAGTGGGACACCGCTGCCAAGTACGTCGACCCGCGTCAGGAATAAGAGAAGGAGGAAGAATTCATGGCATTGTTTGAAAATTACGAGAGACGTATCGACAAGATCAACGGCGTCCTCGCCCAGTATGGTCTTTCTTCCGTCGAAGAGTGCAGAGCGCTGTGCCAGGAAAAGGGCTTCGATCCGTATGAGATCGCCCAGGGCATCCAGATGATCTGCTTTGAAAATGTCAAGTGGGCTTACTGCGTTGGCGCCGCCATCGCCATCAAGGCCGGCGCAAAGACGGCTGCCGAAGCCGCCAAGCTCATCGGCGTCGGCCTGCAGGCCTTCTGCCTTGACGGCTCCGTCGCTGAAGACCGCAAGGTCGGCCTTGGCCACGGCAACCTCGGCGCCATGCTCCTCTCCGACGAGACGAAGTGCTTCGCCTTCCTCGCCGGCCACGAGTCCTTTGCCGCCGCCGAAGGCGCCATCGGCATCGTCCGCAACGCCAACAAGGCCCGCAAGGAGCCCCTGCGCGTCATCCTCAACGGCCTCGGCAAGGATGCCGCCCAGATCATCTCCCGCATCAACGGCTTCACCTATGTCCAGACCCAGTTTGATTACTTCACCGGCGAGCTGAACATCGTCCGTGAGATCCGCTACTCCGAGAGCGAGCGCGCCAACGTCCGCTGCTACGGCGCCGACGATGTCCGCGAGGGCGTTGCCATCATGCACAAGGAAGGCGTCGACGTCTCCATCACCGGCAACTCCACCAACCCGACCCGCTTCCAGCACCCGGTCGCCGGCACTTATAAGAAAGAGTGCATTGAGCAGGGCAAGAAGTACTTCTCCGTTGCCTCCGGCGGCGGCACGGGCCGCACGCTGCACCCGGACAACATGGCCGCCGGCCCCGCCTCCTACGGCATGACCGACACCATGGGCCGTATGCACTCCGACGCCCAGTTCGCCGGCTCCTCCTCCGTCCCCGCCCACGTTGAGATGTTGGGCTTTTTGGGAATTGGCAACAACCCCATGGTCGGCGCGACAG
>R19__coassemble_569_pt1 | contig 15873 bp, 16 predicted proteins | sample R19__metabat2_high_PE_006 | metagenome-assembled genome bin R19 | reverse complement strand
GAGGCCAACCATACGGATGAGGACTTCCTCAATGCCCTGGAGATCGGCATGCCTCCCACCGGCGGCATTGGCTACGGCATTGACCGCCTCGTCATGCTCCTCACAAACAGCCCCGCGATCCGCGACGTGCTTCTCTTCCCGACGATGAAGAGTCTGGAAGGCGGCGTGCGGAAGAACGAGGAGAACAATGCCCTTCAGGCTCCTCCTGCCGCGGCTCCGGCAAAGGCCGAGGCCATTGATTTTTCCAAGGTGGAGATCGATCCGCTCTTTGCCGATACGGTGGATTTCGAGACCTTCTCCAAGTCGGATTTCCGTGCCGTCAAGGTCAAGGAATGCGAAGCCGTCAAGAAGTCCAAGAAGCTTTTGAAGTTCACGCTGGATGACGGAACCGGAACGGACCGGATCATTCTCTCCGGCATCCATGCCTATTACGAGCCGGAGGAGCTGGTCGGCAAGACGCTTCTCGCCATCACCAACCTCCCCACGAGAGCGATGATGGGCATCGAGTCCTGCGGCATGCTGATTTCGGCTGTGCACCATGAGGAAGGGGAAGAAAAGCTCCATCTTCTGATGCTGGACGATCACATTCCCGCCGGTGCAAAAATGTTCTGATTACGATTCTATGGAGATCACTATGAACGAAATGCATCAGATTTCAACGCTCCAGGCGCTGGTCTTGGGCTATTCCCGCGGAGTGGTCTCCGTGGAGGAGCTTCTTGAGCATGGAGACCTCGGGCTTGGCACCTTTGAGGATATCGCGGGTGAAATGATCGTTGTTGACCGCAAGGCCTATCAGGCGAATAATCTGGGCGAGATCCATGAGATGGGCCCGGAGAAGCGCGTGCCCTTTGGCGCCGTTGCCTTTATGGAAGACGCCGTGGAGACGATGCTTGACCCCGGCTGCGGCATCGAGAGCCTCAAGCGGCAGCTCAATGTTCTCGTGGATTCCGACTTTGGCCTGAACAGCATGTACGCGATCCGGCTGGACGGATTCTTCCCGAAGGTCCACGCCCGTTCGCTTGCCGGGCAGCATTCGGAGCATGTGGAGCTCAGCGAGATCCTGAAGAAAAACCAGAAGGAATTCCTCTTCGAAAATATCGCCGGCACGATCGTCGGTCTCCGCTTCCCGGATTATATGGAAGGGATCAACGCCGCCGGCTGGCATTTCCACTTTATCTCGGCGGATCGTACCTGTGGGGGCCATGTATTTGATCTGGATTTTGAGCGTATGCCGCTCAAGCGCTGCCGGCTGCATAACATCCGCATCCAACTTCCAACAGATGCTGCTTTTGACACCTATGAGCTGAAATCAGTCAGCAAGGACGATGTGAAAAAGGTGGAAGGCTGACATGGACGAAACGCTCGCGGAAAAGATCTACACGCACAAAAAAAATACGCTTGTCAGCGAGGCCTTTGTCTTTGCGGCGCAGGCCCATGCCGAAGAATTCCGAAAGGGAACCGAGATCCCGTATATTGTGCACCCGGCCGAAGCCGCTGCGATTGCGGCCGGTCTCCTTTTGGAAAAATCCCTTGCCGACCGGCTGGAAGGCGATCCGAACGAGGTCATCGCTGCAGCTGTTCTGCACGACACGCTGGAGGATACGGCGACCACGGACGAGGATCTGATCATTACCTTTGGCGAGAATGTCGCCAAGCTTGTCTTGCAGGAGAGCGAAAACCGCCGTTTCGGCCAGCCGATCCAGGACGGCTGGGAGATCCGCAAGCAGGAGACCATTGAACGCATTGCCAACACGGACGACATCCGCGTTAAGATCGTCTGCTTTTCCGACAAGCTCGCGAACCTCCGCGCGATCTACCGGGACTACTGCAACCTCGGAGATAAGCTTTTGGAGCGTTTCAACCAGCATGATCCGCAAAAGCATGCCTGGTATTACCGCAGCATTTTGGAAAGCTGCCCCGAGCTGAAGGACACGGCTGCCTACGAGGAATACGAGGCTCTGCTGGCGAAAGGGTTCTTTTAAAAAGGGTAAGTGCTTGATTTTCTGCACGCCGCTTTGTATAATAGGATCAGGATAAAGTCGCGCTAATGTATATGGAAGAAGAGGACGAGAAAGACGTTGAAAAGTCAACTGCTGTTTGAGTGGGATGAGAGTAAAAACCAGACTAACATTCTGAAACATGGCATTGATTTTGACTCGGCAATTCTCGTTTTCAATGATCCCAATCGAATTGAAATCTATGATGTGGAACATAGTTTGGAAGAAGACAGATACAATACGATTGGTCTGGTGGACAAAGTCTTATTTGTTGTTTATACAGAACGAAAAAGCCTGATACGAATGATCTCTGCGAGACCGGCAACCAAAAAGGAGGAGGAGCTTTATTATGATGCGGACAGTTACTTTAAATGAAGATCAGAAACCGACTCCGGAACAGATTCAAATGATTCGGCAAGCTGCAGAAAGACCCGTAGTATATGATGAGGACAGCCCGGAATTGACCCCGGCGATGGAAAAGGCATTTCGCCTGGCTGCCAAAAACCGCAACACAATGAAGCAAAGAGCGATTTCATAATAAACATAAGCCCAAAACAGCGGCTGCCCGAAAAGACAGCCGCTGTTGTTTTTTGGCGTATTCAGTTCTTTGCCGCGTCCTTTTCGTCCTGGATCTGCGGCGTCCACTCCGGGGCGCTGTAGTCTCTTTCTCCGAAGAGAGAGGAGCCGACGCGGACGAGGGTGGCGCCTTCTTCAATGGCGGTCTGAAAATCGTGGCTCATTCCCATGGAGAGCTCCTTGAGCTCAACGCCCGGAAGACCAAGCGCGGAGAGCCGGTCGCGCAGGAGGCGCATGGAACGGAAATAGGGTCGGTTGGCCTCTTCGTCTCCCGGAGGGCAGACCGTCATCAGGCCGCAGACCTTCAGCCGGTCCATCTGCGCGATCGTGCGCAGGGCCTCCTCTGCCTCTTCCGGGGCAAAGCCTCCTTTGGTCGCCTCTCCTCCGATATTGATCTCGAGCAGGATCCGGACGGGGGAGGAGATCTGCTTTTTTTCGGCCTCTTTCTGCAAGGCGGACGCCAGCTTCACAGAATCCACCGAGTGAATGAGCGAGACGGGGCTGCCGACGAGGTATTTCACCTTGTTGGTCTGCAGCGAGCCGATCATATGCCATATCGGCTTGTTTCCGGCTTCCTGCGGGATGTCCTGCATCTTGCGGCAAAGATCCTGCACCTTGTTTTCTCCGAAGTGAAGAGCGCCTGCGGAGAGCAGGAGGCGGATATCCTCCTCCGGCTTCGTTTTGCTGACGGCAATGAGCGTTACCTCTTCCGGTGCTCTTCCGGCACGCCCGCAGGCAGCGTGCATCTGTGAAAGGATCTGTGAATAACGATCTAAAAGCTCAGGCATTTGATAAGATCCGGCCTTTCTGAAGTTCAACTTTTCTTGTATAATTATAGCATAAAAAGCACCCGGAATAAAGACTCTCTTTTTCCTGTTGACGCCGCCTTGTACATCTGCTATAACCATAAACAGAACAAGCAATGAAAAGGAGATCAGATCATGTTTCGTATAACAAAGGATACGGTCATTGGGGAGCTGCTGCAGCGGAACCCCGATTATGCCGATGTATTAATGGACTGCGGGATGCACTGCGTGTCCTGCCCGTCGGCCGCCCATGAAACGCTCGAGGAGGCCTGCGATGTCCACGGGCTCTTCGTGGAAGATGTGCTGGAAGCGATCACGGAATTCAACGAAGCCTGGGAACAGCTCGGCTGACGCCAATAAAAAACTTTAAATTAGCCGATTCTACGATTCGTAGAGCCTGATTTCTACCGAAATGAGACCTTGAGATCCGGCAGAGTAGAAGCTGAAAGCGCCGAAATGCCTTGCGGACAGATCGAAGGAATGTTATAATTTTTCCACCCAAGAACACAGCGGAGGGATTTTTATGCCTTTTGTAACTTTTACCGACGGCAGCGCCAATCTGCCCGGCAGCCTCAGCGAGGGGATCACCATTCTGCCCTGCGACTATACGATCGACGGGATCCCAATGGTATACCAGGGGGATCTGGACCGTTTCAACGCGCATGCCTATTATGATATGCTCCGCAAGGGCAGCGTCATCAAGACGACGCTTCTCAACACCCAGCTTTTTCTCGACTCCTTCCGTCCGGTGCTTGAAAGCGGAAGCGATGTGATCTATATGGCGATGGCTTGCGGGATCAGCGGGACCTTCCAGGCGGCCTCCATTGCCGCGGACGAACTGATGGAAGAATTTCCGGACCGCTTCGTTCACATTGTGGATTCCCGTACCTGCGGCCTCGGGACGGGCATGCTCGCCATCCACAGCAGCGAGCTGAGCCGCGAGGGCGTCGATGCAAGAGAAGCCGCACGGATCCTCGATGAAGAGGTGCCGCACTGCTGCTCTTACTTTACGGTGGACGACCTGAACTTCCTGAAACGGACCGGCCGCGTCAGCGGGGCAACGGCCATGATAGGGACGGTTTTGAACATCAAGCCGATCCTTTACGGTACGGCGGAAGGCAACATTGTCTCCTGCTCCAAGGTCCGCGGGCGGAAAAAGAGCATTGAGGCTCTGGCGGAAAAGTATGCCGAGAAGGCCGTGGAGCCGGAAAACCGCCGCGTCTACATCTCGCACGGAGATTGCCCGGAGGATGCGCAGCTTCTCGCGGAGAAGGTGAAAGCGATCTGCGAGCCGAAGGAACTTATTATCTGTGAGCATGAGCCGTTCTCGGGCGCTCACGTTGGGCCCGGTATGCTTGGCCTCTTCTTCTACGGGACGGAGCGCTGAGGCGCAGGATCGGATCACAGTACAAAAACCGGTGAGGGAATCTCCTTCATCGGTTTTTTCTCGCTTTAAGGAGAAAGCAGTGGAAAGAAACGCAGTTCTGTGATAAAATATTTCAATTAAGAAATTCTGAGAGGGTTTATGAAGAACGATTCTTTGACTGCAGTCTTTCGTCAAGCGGGCGCGCCGGATGCACGTTATCTTTCTCTGTTCGGTCGGGAGAAGGCGGAGCAGGCGAGAGCCTTTCATGCAAGCTTTCCCGGCTATGGCCCAACGCCCCTGCGCGACCTGCGCTGTCTTGCCGAAGAGGCGGGCGTGGAAGCGGTTTATGTCAAGGACGAGAGCTTTCGCTTTGGCCTGAATGCCTTTAAGGCGCTCGGGGGCAGCTATGCCGTCGGCAGTCTTCTCGCGGAAAGGTTGGGCCGGCCGATCGCGGAGCTTCCCTATGACAAAATGACGGGCGCGGAGGGAAAGCAGGCGCTCGGCGAGGTCACCTTCGTCACGGCAACGGATGGGAATCATGGCCGCGGCGTCGCCTGGACGGCAAAGCTTCTCGGGCAGAAGGCCGTCGTCTATATGCCGAAGGGCACGGCGGCGGAGCGGCTGGAAAATATCCGCGCGCTCGGAGCCGATGCGTCGATCCTTGCGCTGGGCTATGATGACTGCGTCCGCAAGGCGAAGGCAGACGCGGAGAAGAACGGCTGGATTCTCGTGCAGGATACGGCCTTTGAAGGCTACGAGGAGATCCCGCTCCACATTATGCAGGGATATATGACTATGGCGCTCGAGGCGTTCGAGCAGATGGGCGCCCGCCGGCCGACGCATCTGTTCCTTCAGGCGGGCGTCGGCTCCATGGCGGCAGCGGCGGCGGCATTTTTCGCAGCCGTCAGTCCGGAGCGCTGCCCGGTCGTTACCGTCGTCGAGCCTCATACGGCGGACTGCTTTGTCCTCACGGCGCAGGCAAACGACGGGAAGCTGCATGCCTGCGAAGGAGAGATGCATACCGCGATGGCAGGGCTTGCCTGCGGCGAGGTGAATCCGATCGCCTGGAAGATCCTCGGCAAGCTTGCTTCCTGCTTCGTTGCAATGCCGGATGCCTTTGCTTTCGACGGAATGCGCCGGCTGGCGCAGCCGCTGGGGGATGACCCGGCTGTCGTCTCCGGAGAAAGCGGAGCTTCCGCTTTCGGCTTAGCCCTTCATGTGCTCCGGGATCCGGAGATGGCCGACATTCGCGAGAGGCTCGGCATTGGAAGCGATTCCGTGATCCTCTGCTTTTCCACCGAGGGGGATACGGACCGGGAAAACTATCGCCGCATCGTGGCTTCGGAGGCTGTACTATGAAAATAAAAAAGAGAGACGTGATCCTGATCCTCGTCATCCTGGCGCTCGCCGTTGGTCTGCTGATCTTTGCCAAGGCGCAGCGCTCGGCTGCGTCAACGCCAGCCGCATCGGCCGCTTCCGCAGAGCCGGCTCCTTCCGACGAGCCGACTTCGAACGAGGCGCGGGCGCAGGCCGAGGCTTACCTGGAGGCTCATCCGGCGGAGTCTTATCTTTATGTGGAAGCCGCGGCCGGAGCTCTGATGGTGCCGCTCACGGAGGAGCGCACGATCCCAATCGACCAGGGGAACGGCGCTGTGAACAACATCCATATCGGCGTCAACTCCGCCTATATGGAGTCCTCGACCTGCGACAACCAGAACTGTGTGGACCAGGGCGAGATCACGCTGGAAAACCGTGAGACGCGCGTTCTCTATAATATGATCATCTGCATCCCGCATGATCTCCTGCTCGAGCTGATGACGCCGGAAGAGGCACTCGAACAGCTGGAGGCGCTCTATCAGGCGCAGCTCGAGACCGCGGCCGCCTATGCCTCATAATCGGACAAAGCGCCTGACGCTGGCGGCCTTGCTCGTCGCCGTCATGCTGGTGCTGGGGTATCTCGAGAGCCTTCTGCCCGCGGGGCCGGTCCCGGGGATCAAGCTCGGGCTGAGCAACAGCGTGCTTCTGCTTGCCATTCTTTGGCTCGGGATCCCGGAGGCCTTCTGCCTGATGGCGTGCAAGGTGCTGCTCTCGGGCTTCCTGTTTGCAGGCGTCAGCGCGATGATGTTCTCTTTTGCGGGGGGGATGCTGAGCATGCTCGTGATGAGCCTGCTGACGCGTTTTCACTTCGGCACGGTCGCAACCGGCATGGCCGGGGGCGTTGCACACAACGTGGGGCAGGTGGCGCTTGCCATTTACCTGCTGCAGACGGACAAGCTTTATTATTACATGGCCGTCCTGATGCTGGTCGGCCTCGCCACCGGCTTTGCCACCGGCAGCGTTGCCAGGCTTTTGGCGCAGCGCCTGCCGAAGGGGCTCCTGCCGGAAGCCAATCGAAAGGAGCGGACCAAATGATGGAACAAAACGATCCTTCCGGGATTCGTCTCGTCGCCATGGATATGGACGGGACGCTTCTCAACGACCGCAAGGAGCTCCCGAAGGACTTTATCCCATGGGTGCGCCGGCATCCGGAGGTCCTGAAGGTCATAGCGAGCGGCAGGCAGTATTATCAGCTGCTCCGCGACCTCGCCCCTTTGGGGGACGAGCTCATTTATATTGCGGAAAACGGCGGCATCGTTTTTGAAAACGGCGAGCAGATCTACTGCAACGCCATGGCGGAGGAGGACCAGCGCCTTGCGCTCTCGGCGGTGCGGCGCGCGCAGGAACAGCTCCCGGAGCTGACGCTCTCGCCGATCCTCTGCGGAGCCGGCTCGGCCTGGCTTCGGAAGGACGCCTCAGAGGAGGCAAAGCGGAATGCTGCCCTCTACTATGCGCGCCTCGGTGAGGCGGAGGATCTCTTCTCCCTCGTCGGAACGGACAGCATTCTGAAGATCGCCGTTTTTGTTTCGAACCGGCGTGCCAAGGAGGCATACGCCGCCTTCGGCCCGATCTCGGAGCGACTGAACGCCGTCGTCTCCGGGGACAGCTGGATCGATATTGCCAATGCCGACGAGGACAAGGGCCTCGCCGTCGAGGCCATCTGCCGCAGGCATGGGCTTCGGCGGGAGCAGTGCATGGCTTTTGGCGACTATATGAACGATTCCGGGCTGCTGCAGAGCTGTGGGGAGAGCTACTGTATGGAAAACGGCCTGGAGGAGCTGAAGCGGCTTGCGCGTTATGTTGCTCCTTCCAACAACGAGGAGGGTGTGATGCAGGTGCTGAAGGCGAGAATCGGGGAATAAGGGAGAGATACGGGCAATATGAAATGCAATGAACTGAAGATCGGGCAGTCTGCCGTCATCCGAACCGTCGGGGGAGAGGGGGCGCTCCGGCAGCATTTTCTGGATATGGGCGTCATTCCGGGGGCGGAGGTCACGCTTGTGAAGCTTGCTCCCATGGGAGATCCGATGGAGCTGCAGATCCACGGCTATGAGCTGACGCTTCGCCTGGCCGATGCGGAGAAGATCGAGATCGTGCCGATCTCGGAGCGCAGCAACAAGCACAGCCGCATTGAGAAGATCGAAGACTCCGACCATCCCGGCCTCGGCGAGGACGGGAAATATCATTCCAAAGGAGACGGCGAACCCCTTCCGGAGGGAACGCTCCTGACCTATGCGCTCGTCGGCAACCAGAACTGCGGCAAGACGACGCTTTTCAACCAGCTTACCGGAGCCCGGCAGCATGTCGGCAACTTCCCGGGCGTGACGGTCGACCGGAAGGACGGGACCATCCGCGGCTATCCCAACACGCTTGTGACGGATCTGCCGGGCATCTATTCCATGAGCCCCTACTCCTCGGAGGAGATCGTCTCGCGCAATTTTGTCCTCATCGCGAAGCCGAAAGCCATTATCAACATCGTTGACGCCACGAATATCGAGCGGAACCTCTATCTCAGCATGCAGCTGATGGAAATGGGTGTCCCGATGGTGATTGCCCTGAACATGATGGACGAGCTCACGGGGAATCACGGCTCCATCGACATCAACCGCATGGAAGCGCTGCTCGGCGTTCCGGTCGTGCCGATCTCGGCGGCTAAAAACGAGGGTGTGGACGAGCTCGTGAAGCATGCCGTCCACATTGCGCAGAACCAGGAGCGCCCCCTGCAGCAGGACTTCTGCAGCCGCGACGACCACGGCGGTGCCGTCCACCGGGCGATCCACGCCGTGGAGGCGGCGATCGAGGACCATGCCGAAACGGCCGGCCTGCCCTGCCGCTTTGCCGCGACGAAGCTCATCGAAGGCGATCCGCTCGTCCTCGAGAGCCTCAGGCTCGAGGACAACGAACAGGAGCTCATCGAGCATATCATCGTGCAGATGGAAGCGGAGAGCGGAATGGACCGGGCCGCCGCCATTGCGGATATGCGCTTTGATTTTATCGAACGCGTCTGCGAGCAGACGGTCGTCAAGCCGAAGCAGAGCCGCGAGCGCCTCCGCTCCGAGCGGATCGACCGGATCCTGACGGGGAAGTATACCGCCATTCCGTGCTTTATTGCCATTATGGCTCTGGTGTTCTACCTGACCTTCAACGTCATTGGCGCCTTTCTGCAGGATCTGCTCGCATCCGGCATCGATGCGCTCGCCGGCCTTGCGGAAGCCGGGATGGACGCGGCCGGCGTCAATTCCGCGATCCGCAGCCTGGTGCTCGACGGGATCTTTGAAGGCGTCGGCAGTGTGCTGAGCTTCCTGCCGATCGTCGTGACGCTGTTCTTCTTCCTTTCCCTGCTGGAGGACAGCGGCTATATTGCCCGCGTCGCCTTCTTTATGGACAAGCTGCTCCGCAGGATCGGGCTCTCGGGGCGGAGCATCGTCCCGATGCTCATCGGCTTCGGCTGCACGGTTCCGGCAGTTATGGCCACGCGGACGCTGCCCTCGGAGCGCGACCGCCGCATGACGATCCTCCTCACGCCCTTTATGAGCTGCACGGCCAAGCTGCCGATCTATGCCTTCTTTGTGAGCGCCTTCTTTCCGGGCAAGGGCGGATTTATTATGACGGGGCTCTATCTTCTCGGGATCCTGGTCGGCATCCTGGCGGCCTTCCTTTTTAAGGGAACGCTCTTCCGCGGGGAGGCAGTCCCGTTTGTAATGGAGCTTCCGAATTACCGCCTGCCGGGTGCCAAGAACGTTGCCCAGCTGCTTTGGGAAAAGGCGAAGGATTTCCTCTCCAAGGCCTTCAGCGTCATCCTGATTGCGACGATCGCCGTCTGGTTCCTGCAGAGCTTCGACCTCCGGCTCAATGCGGTCTCGGATTCCTCTGAGAGCATTCTTGCCCGGCTGGCCGGGCTGCTCGTCCCGCTCTTTCGCCCGGCCGGGCTGGGAGACTGGCGCATCGTCACTTCGCTCCTTAGCGGCTTCATGGCCAAGGAGAGCGTGGTGTCTACGCTTGAGGTCCTCTTTGACGGCGGCATCGGAACGGCGCTTTCTGCGTCCGGCGCGGTCTCGCTGCTGGTGTTCTCCCTGCTGTATACGCCGTGCGTGGCCGCCATCGCGTCGATCCGGCGGGAGCTTGGGGCAAAGTGGGCCGCCGGCGTGGTCCTCTGGCAGTGCTGCATTGCTTGGATCGCGGCCGTTCTGGCACATCTGATCGGTTTGATGGGAGGGATGATATGAACGCGGCGGATGTTCTGATCCTCCTGCTCATCGCGGCGGTTCTGCTGGGGGGCGTGCTCTTCCGGCGGAGAAGAAAAAAGAACGGGAGCAGCTGTTGTTCCGGCGGCGCCGGCTGTACCTGCGGCTGCTCCTCCTGTGAAGGAAAGAAGGACGATAAGAAATGAAGTGGCTCATTGCTTCCGATATCCACGGCTCGGCCTATTACTGCCGAAAGCTCCTTGAAGCCTTTGACCGCGACGCGGCGGACCGCCTGCTCCTTCTGGGAGACCTGCTTTATCACGGCCCCCGGAACGATCTCCCGAAGGACTATGACACCCGCGCCGTGACGGCGATGCTCAATTCAATCAAAGATCGGATCCTCTGCGTGCGGGGCAACTGCGACGCAGAGGTGGACCAGATGGTGCTGGAATTCCCGATCCTGGCGGATACGCTCTCCCTGCCCTGTGGCGGTCATCTTCTTGTGGCGACGCACGGGCATCTGCATAACGAGGATTCGCTCCTGCCGCTGCAGGAGGGGGACATCGAGCTGCACGGGCACACGCATGTGCCCCGCTGCGAGAAGATCCATGGGATATATTATGTCAACCCCGGATCCACTTCGCTGCCGAAGGACGGCAGCGCCAACGGCTATATGACGCTGGAGGATACGGTCTTCACCTGGAAGAATATGGAAGGGGAGGTCCTTCGGATCGAGGATCTTGCCTGAGGAAGCCCCGGAGAGCGAAGCGAGCTCTCCGGGACTTGCTTTTTGTTTACAGAAAAGACAAGAAACGTTTTGCGGATTGCGCTATATTGAAAATGCTGAAAAATCTTTCAGCGGAAAGGAGAACCCGAACATGAAAATGAATCGTATGCTTCGGCCGGCAGTGTTGCTCCTGGCGGCCCTGCTGCTTTGCGGCTGCGGCAGTCCTTCGGCGGAGCAGCCGGCTTCTGCGGCGTCTCCCGCAGGCGCTGCCGAGACAAGCTCGCCGGAAGCGGAAGCTTCGGACGCCCTGGCTTGGCAGGCGTCCTTTACTCCGGTGGATACAGAGCAGACGGATTATCCCAGCATCCTTGCCTATACCGAAACGGGATGCTATGCCCAGACCAGCGAAGCCGTCGGCGAGCAGATCCCGGAAGGCGTTACGCCGGCCTATGAGGGAGAATACATGCAGTACGCTTCCCGCCTCTGGTTCATCGGCTACGACGGCAGCGTGACGAAGCTGGCTGCCTATGAGCCCGTCGAGACGCCGGAGAGTGAAGAAGGGCAGTATCATTTTACAGTGAATATCTATCCCGAGTGCGCCTTCGCCCGGGAGGACGGGAGCCTCTGCCTCGTCGAGAACGTTTATGAGAACTGGTGCACGCGCCCGGACCTGACCTGGGACGATGACGAATTTTGGAACTACTCCGGCTATGCGAACCTTCATTATCTCCGCATCCTGGATGCATCGGGCGCCGAGCAGAGCCGGACCCTGCTGGATCTGGGCGACGCTGGCTACTGCTCCGGCTTTGCCGGACGGAAGGACGGGACGATTCTCCTCGCCTGTGACAATGCCCTCCGCATCTATTCGCCCTCCGGCGAGCTGCAGAAAGAAATAGAGATGGAGGATTACGTTTCCCAGATCCTCACGGCTGCGGACGGAACGGTCTATGCGGTCTCCTGGGGGGACACCGGAGAGGCGATCACGCCCATTGACACGGAAGCCGGAACGCCGGGCGAGCCGATCGCTCTGCCGGGCACGGCCTACCAAATCTTTAACGGCGGCGGAGAGCATCCTCTCTATTATTCCACCGGCAGCCGCCTCTGTGCCTTTGATCCCGCGACCGGAGAATCGCAGAGCCTGTTCAGCTGGATGGACACGGACGTCGGCTCCGATGTCTACCAGATCTATGTTTCCTCGGACGGGGCGGTCCACGGCGTCCTTTCGCAGGGATACGAAGCAACGGATACCGGGGAATACGCCTATCGCTCGGAGCTCTTCGCGGTACGGCAGGTGCCGGAGTCCGAGATCCCGGAGAAAAAGAGCGTGACGCTGGCCGGCTACGGGCTTCCCTATGACCTCCTGCAGCAGATCGTAAGCTACAACCGCAGCAGCAAAGACGTCCGCATCGATGTGAAGGACTATTCTTCTGCGGACTACAGCACCTCGGAAGAGGCGGCGGACGCCGAGGATCCCGGCCTGACCCGGCTGAAGACGGAGCTGACGACCGGGAATGTTCCGGATCTGATCTGCCTGAACGATCTGGACGCCCGCGAGCTCAACCGCCAGGGGATCCTGGAGGATCTCTATTCCTTTATGGATGCGGACGAGGAGACGGGCCGTGAGAACTTCTTCTCCAATATTCTTTCGGCCTATGAAAGCGGCGGCAGGCTCTATGCCGTTCCGCTGAGCTTCCAGATCCGGACGCTCGCGGGAGCGGCAAGTGTGGTCGGAGACGAGCCGGGCTGGACCTATGAGGAGCTGGAGAATGCGCTCGCCTCGATGCCGGAGGGCTGCACGGCGCTCAGCAAGGAGACCACGCGCGGCGACATCCTGGGTATCTGCCTCGCGCTTGAAGGGAAGAACCTCATCGACCGGGACAATGCGGCCTGCGATCTTGGCAGCGAGGCGTTTGCCGACCTGCTCTGTTTTGCGAAGAGCTTTCCCAGCAGCTTTGACTGGGAGACCTATGATTACATGACGGATGCGGACGAGATCCGCATTGCCGCCGGCGAGCAGATGCTGCAGCGCATTTATCTCTCTTCCGTGCAGGATATGCTTTACGACATCACCGTCTTTGGAGAAGAGAGCGTGACGCTCGTCGGCTACCCGACGTCGGACGCTTCCGCGGGGAGCTACTTCTCTGCGCAGTCGCTCCTCGGCATCAGCGCCTCGTCCGCCAACAAGGCGGAGGCCTGGGCCTTCCTGCGGAGCCTGCTCGCCGAGGATTATCAGGAGGGCCTCTACTATCTGCCCATCCGCCGCTCGGCCTATGAGGCGCAGGTAAAGAAGCTCATGCAGGTGAATTACCGCAAGAACGCGGACGGCGCCTATCTTCTGGACGAGAACGGGGAGAAGATCCCCGAGCCGCTCTTCACCATGATCGATTCTCAGGGCAATCGCAGACATGTCTATTGCCTTTCCGAAGATCTTGCTGCCCAGCTCACGGAGGTCGTAGAAGCGACGACCTGCTCCGGCGTGGAGGAGGACGAAGTGATCGCCCTTGTGACGCAGGAGGCCGAGGCCTATTTTGCGGGGCAGAAGAGCGCGGAGGAGGTCGGCCGCCTGGCGCAGTCAAAGGTGAGCATCTATCTGAGCGAAAAGAGCTGACCGGCATCGAGGTCTTGACAAAGAGCGAAATCCTGTTATATTTAAGCTGTTTCCGAAAAAGATAGAAACAAGGAGAAGAGAAAATGAGAAAGTTTTCGGTGAAGACCATCGTCGCCATCGGCATTGGCGCCGCGCTGTTCTTTGTGCTCGGGCGTTTTGTCGCCATCCCGAGCCCCGTGCCCAATACCAATATTTCCATCCAGTACGGCCTGCTGGCCTTTATGGCCACGCTCTTCGGCCCGATCGCCGGATTGCTGATCGGTTTTATCGGCCATTTCTTTATTGACTTCAGCTACGGCTGGGGCGTCTGGTACAGCTGGGTCATCACCTCTGCCTTCGTCGGCCTCATCATTGGCCTCTGCACCCGAAGCTGCGGCCTTGCCGACGGCAGCTTTGGGAAGAAGGATCTGATCCGCTTCAACCTCGCCCAGGCCATTGCCCATCTGCTGGGCTGGATCGTCATTGCCCCGGTGCTTGACATCGTCATGTATGCAGAGCCGGCCAACAAGGTCTTCCTGCAGGGCGCGGTCAGCGCTGCCGCCAACATTGTGACGACGGCCATCGTCGGCTCCATCCTCTGCTATGCCTACGCCAAGGCGAAGCCGGGCCAGGGAAGCCTGAAGAAGGAAGACTGAGCCAAAACCGTTATAGATTCCGACGGAAGCCCGACGAGACCGTGCTTCCGTCTTTTATTCGGAGTGCAGAGCATGAACGAACCGCTGATCCAATTCGAACATTTTTCTTTCCGCTATCTGGCCCAGCAGGAGCCGACGCTGGTCGACATCTCCCTGGAGATCCGCAAGGGGGAGAAGCTCCTCATTGCGGGGCAGTCCGGCTGCGGCAAGTCCACGCTGATCCACTGCATGAACGGGCTCATCCCGTTTTCCTACAAGGGAGAAGCCTCCGGCAGCGTCCGGCTCAACGGAACAGAGACGAGCTCTCTCAGCCTTTTCGACATCTCCAAGACGGTCGGGACGGTCCTGCAGGATTCGGACGGGCAGTTCGTCGGCCTTACGGTGGCGGAGGACATTGCCTTCGCGCTGGAAAACGACGAGGTGCCGACGCCGGAGCTGCATTCCCGCGTGCGCGCCGTCGCCGAACGCGTGCAGATCGCGGACCGCCTGGAGCATGCGCCGACGGAAATTTCCGGCGGACAGAAGCAGCGTGTGGCGCTCGCGGGCGTCATGGTGGACGATGTGGACGTTCTTCTGTTTGACGAACCCCTCGCCAATCTCGATCCCGCGACCGGCAAGCGCGCCATCGAGCTCATCGACGAGATCCAGAAGGAGACGGGCATCGCCGTCGTCATTATCGAGCACCGCTTGGAGGATGTCCTCTGGCGGCATGTGGACCGCGTCGTCCTTATGGAGGGAGGGCGGATCCTGGCCGACGAGAGCCCGGACGAGCTCCTTTCCGGCCCCCTGCTCCGGGAAAACGGGATCCGCGAGCCGCTTTATCTGACGGCCCTGAAATATGCCGGCGTTCCCGTCCGGCCGGAGATGCATCCCTGGAGCATCCGGGAGATCCGCCTCGGCGAGGAGGAGAAGAAAGCCGTGCGGGCCTGGTTTGCCTCCGTCCCTCCCCGGGCGAAGGAAGAGGAAAAGCCGGTCCTGCTCTCCTGCGAAGGGCTGGATTTTTCCTATTCGAACGGCTTTCATGCACTGAAGGGAATCTCGTTTTCCGTGCGCGAGGGCGAGATGATCGCCGTTGCCGGCACGAACGGGGCGGGGAAGAGCACGCTCGCAAAGGTCATCTGCGGCTTTGAGTGCGAGCAGAAGGGCGAGCTCCGCTTCCGCGGGGAGCCGATCCGTCCGCTCTCCATCCGGGAGCGGGCCGAACACATCGGCTATGTGATGCAGAACCCAAATCAGATGATATCCAAGGTGATGATCTTTGATGAGATCGCGCTCGGGCTGAGAACCCGCAAGGTTCCTGAGGACGAGATCCGCGAGCGGGTGGGCGAGGTCCTGAAGATCTGCGGGCTCTGGGAGTTTCGTTCCTGGCCCGTCTCGGCTCTGAGCTACGGGCAGAAAAAGCGCGTGACCATCGCCTCCATCCTGGTGCTTCGCCCCGAGATCCTGATCCTTGACGAACCGACGGCCGGGCAGGACTTTCAGCACTATACCGAGATCATGGAGTTCCTTCTGGAGCTCAACCGCCAGGGGATCACGATCTTGATGATCACACACGATATGCATCTGATGCTGGAGTATGACCGCCGTTCGATCGTCC
>R19__coassemble_486_pt1 | contig 17814 bp, 11 predicted proteins | sample R19__metabat2_high_PE_006 | metagenome-assembled genome bin R19 | reverse complement strand
TTCCAGACGATCAAACAGGCAATCGACAGCGGTCGTCTTGGCACAGTCGTGAATATTCAGGCCCTGGAGAATGTGCGCTACTGGCATCAGGCGCACAGCTTCGTGCGCGGGAACTGGCGGCGGGAGGACGAGACAAGCCCCATGATCCTTGCCAAATGCTGCCATGATCTGGACTATCTTATCTGGCTCTCCTCAAGCCGCGTAGAGCGCGTCTCCTCCTTCGGCAGCCTCATGTACTTCAAACCGGAAAATGCGCCGCAGGGTGCGGCGAAGCGCTGTTTGGACGGCTGCCTGGCCAAGGACTCCTGCCCCTATGACTGTGAGAAGATCTATCTCACCAATCCCGACACCGGTGTGCTCGCCGGCCATACGGACTGGCCGGTAGATGTTCTCTCTGAATATCCGACGGAGGAGTCGATTCGTGAAAGCATTCAGAACGGCCCTTACGGAAGATGCGTCTTCGCCTGCGACAATGATGTCGTCGACAATCAGATCGTCAATCTGCAGATGGAGAGCGGGGCTGTGCTGAACCTGACGATGAGCGCCTTTACCAGCCACGGCGGAAGAACCGTCAAGGTCATGGGAACGCATGGCGACCTTTGGGGAGATATGGATCAGAATATTATCCGTATTACGGAGTTCGGCAAAGAGACCGAAGTCATCGACCTCGGCACGATCGCGGACAACTTTGAAGGCCACGGCGGCGGAGACCGCGGGCTTGTGCTCGCCTTCCTCGATTATATGGAAGGCAAGGATCCCGGCAACACCATTACAACGCTTGATACTTCCATTGAGAGCCACCTTGCTGCGCTTGCGGCCGAACAGTCCCGTCTTGAAAAGGGTGCACCGGTCGAGATTGCCCCGATGCGAGGCTGAATGCAGAAATGGATATCTTCTTTACAACAGACAAGCTGAGAGCCCGCATTGACGAGCTCTCGCTTTATCGTATGCGCGGCATACTCCCGATGCTCTCCATGGAAAGCTGCCCCTGTCCGTCCGAGCCGGTGAATCCGGCGCTTCCCGGGGAAGATGCTGCCTGGGAAACGGTCTGCCTCGGGGATGAGTGGGCCGGACGAGATACCTATCTCTGGCTCCGCTGCCGGGTCAGGATCCCTGAAAAAGAAAAAAACGGCCGTCCGGTCGGCGTATTTGATTTTGGAAAGACCGGCAGCTGCAACTGCAGCGGCTTTGAATCGCTCCTCTATGTCGACGGTGTACCCTATCAGGGCGTAGATACGCATCATAACGAGGTATATTTCCCCGAGACCTGGGCCGGGGAGGAGAAAACGCTTCTCTTCCGCATCTGGGCAGGGCTCGAAGGCGGCGGAGAGCCGCAGGTTCAGCACCACCGGTTTTCCGAGGCATATTCCGCCATTCTCGATGCGGGAACAGACGAGCTTTATTACACCGGCAAGATGCTCCTGGAGAGCCTCTCTCTTCTGGATAAAAATGACGCTCTCTATGAACGCCTGCTGCAGCTGCTCAATCGTGCGGTGAATCTTGTCGACCGCCGGGAGAAAGGAAACGAAGCCTTCTATGCCTCTGTCCGCGATGCGGCGGAATATCTGCGAAAAGGGCTCGCCGCCTGCGGCGGAAAGCTTCCGGTTCGCGTAACGGCGCTGGGAAACACGCACATTGACCTCGCCTGGCTCTGGCGATATAAACACACCCGTGAAAAGGCGGCACGTTCCTTCTCCACAGTGCTGCGCCTGATGGAGCTTTATCCGGAATATACCTTTCTCATGTCCCAGCCGCAGACCTATGAATGGATCAAGCAGGACTTCCCGGAGCTCTATGAGCAGATCCGGGAGCGGATCAAGGAGGGCCGCTGGGAGATCGACGGCGGAATGTGGGTCGAGGCGGACTGCAATATCCCGAGCGGAGAATCGCTCACGAGGCAGTTCCTTGTCGGCAGCGAATTCGCCCGCTGGGAATTCGGAAAGGAGATGCACTGTCTTTGGCTGCCGGATGTCTTTGGCTATTCCTGGGCGCTGCCGCAGATCCTGAAAAAGTCCGGCATTGATATCTTTGTTACGACCAAGATCAGCTGGAACGAATGCAACCAGATGCCTTATGATACCTTTACCTGGACGGGCATCGACGGTTCACAGGTCCTTGCCCATTTCATCACAACGCCTGCCGCTGCCGAGGAGCAGGGTTCGTGGTATTATACCTACAATGGCGAGATGCTGCCGTCTTCCGTCAAGGGGATCTGGAATAATTACAAGAACAAGGGCCTGACCAGCGAGCTCCTTCTGGCCTACGGCTACGGGGACGGAGGAGGAGGCGTGAACCGTGAGGAGCTGCAGCAGCGCCGTGTGCTCGATGTGATTCCCGGCCTGCCTGAGGTGAAGACCGGGCACGCGAAGGAATACTTTGACCGGCTCCGGGAGTGTGTGAAGAACACAGAGGACTTTTTCCCGGAATGGGACGGAGAACTTTATCTGGAAAATCACCGCGGCACTTATACGAGCCATGCGTATAACAAGCTTATGAACCGGCGCATGGAGCATCTTTACCGGGATGCGGAATGGATCTCCGTTCTGGCAGGGCTTTCGGGAGAAAATGCCCCTCAGGCGAGAGACCGGCTGCTTGCCGGCTGGAAGATCATCCTGCGAAACCAGTTCCATGACGTGATCCCGGGCTCGGCAATTGCCGAGGTTTATGAGGATTCACGCAGGGAGTATGCCGAAGCAGAGAAAATTGCAAATGCCGTTATCGAGGATTCCTTTGCCGCTCTTTCCGAAAACGGAGAAGGCATTTCGCTGGTCAACAGCGGCATCTGGGACTATGAAGGACTGGTAGAGCTGCCTTTGGCCGAAGGAGAGACGCTCTCCCGCAACGGCACTCCGCTTCCGGTGCAGCATGGAAAAGATAAGGCGCGTGTTTTTTGCCGTCTGCCTGCGATGAGCATCGAGAGCTTCACAATCGTAAAATTCATGCCTGATACGGAAACACCCTTTGCTTTTAACGGCGAGCATCTTGAAACACCGTATTACTCTGTCACCTTTGATGCCTGCGGCCGCATTACGGCGCTTTGGGACAAGAAAAACAGCCGCAGCGTTCTGCCGGAGGGGCGGAAGGCCAACCGCATGATCTTCTTTGAGGATCAGCCGGTGGTCTGCGATGCCTGGAACATCAATCTTTACTATACGGAAAAACCTTATGAGGTAGACCGGCTTACCCAAATGTCGGTTCTGGAAAACGGACCTCTTGCCTTTGTGCTCCGCTGTGAATGGAAATATGGAAAATCTCACATCGGGCAGAACATCCTCTTCTACGCGCATTCTCCGCAGATCGATTTCCAAACGGATGTAGATATGCACGAGACTCATCAGCTGCTGAAAGTGGAATTTCCGGTGCGTGTCCGTTCCACGTTTGCCACCTTTGATATTCAATATGGCAACGTCCGCCGCCCGAATCACTGGAACACCAGCTGGGACATTGCCCGTTTTGAGACGGTTATGCACAAGTGGGTCGACCTCTCCGACAGCAATTACGGCGTCAGTGTTCTCAATGACAGCAAGTATGGCTGCGATGTCAAGGGGGACACCATCCGCCTCACCCTGATTAAAACGGCGACCTATCCGGACCATCTTCAGGACCAGGGCGAACATCGCTTCACGTATTCCCTCCTGCCGCACACCGGGGATGTGCTCCACAGCAGTACGGAACAGGCTGCCTTCTTCCTCAATGACCCCATCCGAATGCAGCAGGGCAGGATCGACCGGGAGAGCTTCCTCTCGCTCGATACGTCTTCCGTTTCACTCGATGCCGTGAAGACGGCCGAGGACGGGGAGAGTGTAGTTGTCCGCCTGCACGAATACTGCGGCGCAGAGGTCAAGTGCCGCCTGAAGACCGGTTACCCCTTCTCTGCATTTACAGAGAGCGACCTGATGGAGCGTCCGCAGGGCCCGTGGCAGAGCGCCGGAGCGGAGATCCCTCTGTGCTTTACGCCATATGAGGTCAAGACGATTTTGCTGAAGAAATGAAACACCATCCCATCCGTGCCTCGCTCCTTCTGCTGCTCGGCATTCTGAGCCTCGTCTATTACGGCATCTGCATCGCCTGGGCGCATATCGGCGTCTCCTGGCTGTGGCTCTGGCCGGGGCTGAGCGGATTCTGCTTTGCGCGTGCCGGCATGCTGATCGCGGAATACAAAAGAAAACGGTATTTCTTTCCCTGCTGGGTCCGACGGACCTGGGCGGGGCTCGTGGCGGCGGGGCTGCTGTGCTTTGCCGCGGGCGAGGCGAGCATCGTCTCCGCCATGTCGCTCGAGGCGGAGCCGGGGCTTGATGTGATCATCGTTCTCGGTGCCGCCGTACGCGGAGAGAGCCCGACGAGCCCGATGCTGCTGCGGATGCAGCGGGCGCTGGAATATCTGCAGGAAAATCCGGAGACGCTCTGCATTGCCTCCGGCGGGCAGGGCAGCGGCGAGAGCATCAGCGAGGCGGAATGCATCCGGCGCTACCTCACGGAAAACGGCATTTCGGAGGACCGGATCCTCCTGGAACCCGACTCAAAGGACACCAAAGAGAACATCCGCAACAGCTTCCGCCTCATGGAAGACGAAAATGCCTCTGTCGGCGTCGTGACGAGCAGCTTCCACGTCCGCCGTGCCCTGCTTATCTGTGAGCAGCAGGGTCATAAAGACGTCCGCGGCATCCCTGCCAAAGCTCTGCTTCCGCTGGGGATCCACTATACCGTCCGCGAATTCTTCGGCATCGTCCAGCTGCTTGCAACGGGCGGGTAAAACAAAAATCATCCCCGGACATCGGCGCTTTTGGCGCGATGCCCGGGGATTTTGTATTTATTTCAGCACGTCAGTACAGAAAGCCTGAAGATTTGGAATGTCGTTTTGGACAACGTCCCATGTGATCGAGGCATCAAAGCTGCCGTATTTGTGGGCAACGATATTTCGCATCTGCTTGATCTGACGCCATGGGATACGGGATGGGCGGAGCGAAACTCGTCAGAAAGGATCCCGACAAGTTCGCCGATCTGAAGGATACAGAGAGCGACGGCATTGCGAAATACGGGATCGGATTCAAAGAGCGCGTAATCATCTCCAAAGTGCGCAATTGCCATCTGTATCTGTTCACAGTATGAAATGATATGCCGAAGGATACTGGCATCACGCTCCTGGACGCTCATAGAGAAGCACCTCGTCTTTCTGAATCGTATTTAGAAAATGCGCATCGGCACCGGCAGTAGAGATCAGATCGACATGCTTGCCGAAGGCATCCTCCAGATCACAGAGCAGACCGGCAAATTGCAGCCCGCGAATGCTTCCTTTGTCAATGAGCAGATCGATATCGCTGCTTTCATTCATATCGCCGCGGGCATAAGAGCCAAAGAGATAAACACGGTCAGCCCCGTAACGGGAAGCGTAATGATTCACGATGGAACGTATCTGCGGAATGGTATATAGATTTTTCATGTCGCGATTCCTCCCCGTGCAGTGATTCTCTTTTTACTTCATTATACAGAGAATGAAAAAAGAAGTCAATCACCCCAGCAGCGCGAGGAGATCCTCCTTGTTGAGGATCGACGAGCTGATGCTCTCGCCGGAGAGAACGTCCTCGGCGAGGCGGGATTTGTCGGCCTTGATGGTCTGGATCTGCTCCTCGATGGTGTCGGCGGCGATGAGCTCGTAGACCGTGACGCGCTGCGTCTGGCCGATGCGGTGGGTGCGGTCGGTCGCCTGGTTCTGGGCGGCCTGGTTCCACCAGGGGTCGTAGTGGATGACGATGTCGGCGGCCGTGAGATTGAGCCCGGTGCCCCCGGCCTTGAGCGAGATGCAGAAGACGGGCACGTCGTCGTTGGCAAAGGAGTCTACGAGCGCCATGCGGTCCTGCTTGGGCGTGCTGCCGTCGATGCGGTGATAGGCAAGCCCTTCGTCCCGCAGGCGCGCGCAGAGAATGTCCAGCATGGAGGTGAACTGCGAGAAGAGCAGCAGCTTGTGCCCGCCGTCGACGGCCTGCCGGATGAGCTGCAGGCAGGCCTCGAGCTTGGCGCTCTCGGCGCTGTAGTTTTCATAGAGAAGCGAGGGATCGCAGCAGATCTGCCGCAGGCGTGTGAGCTGCGAGAGCAGCTGCAGCTTGCCGGTGCGGAATTCCTCGGGCGTTGCCTTGTCGAGATCGAGCCGGATCTGGCTGACGGCGGCGTCGTAGAGCTTCCGCTGCTCGCCCGTGAGCCGCACGGTGACGGATTCCTCCAGCTTGTCCGGCAGCTCCTTGAGCACGTCCTTCTTCAGCCGGCGGAGGATAAAGGGATGCACGAGCGTGCGGAGCCTTGCCATGGCGTTCTCGTCCTTCTGCGTGACGATGGGCGCCTCGTAGTCCTTCTGGAAACGGGTATAGCTGTCGAGAAAGCCGGGCATCAGATAGTCCATGATGCTCCAAAGCTCGCTGAGGCGGTTTTCAATGGGTGTGCCCGTGAGCGCGAGGCGGAAGGAGCTTTGGATCACGCGCACGGCCTGTGCGGCCTGCGTGTTCTGATTCTTGATGAACTGGGCCTCGTCGATGATCTCGTTGGCAAAGGGCAGGCCTTCATAGAGTGCGATGTCCCGCTTGAGGAGATCGTAGCTCGTGATCCACACGTCGGTGTCCCGGCTCGCTTCCATGAGAGCCTTGCGCGCGCCCGCCGTCCCCGCGATGACGACGGAGGTGAGAGCGGGCGTGAAGGTCTCAAGCTCCTTCTGCCAGTTGTAGACGAGGGAGGCGGGGCAGACGATGAGCGTGCGCAGCGCGTCTCCGCTCTTTCCCTGCTCCTTTTCGGAGAGAAGGAAGGCGAGCGCCTGGAGCGTCTTGCCGAGGCCCATGTCGTCGGCCAGAATGCCGCCGAAGCGGCAGGCGCGGAGCATGGTGATCCAGCGGTAGCCCTCCTCCTGATATGGCCGCAGCTGCCCCTGCAGCGAGGAGGGGAGGGCGGCGGAGGCGTATTGGGCGGGGTCCATCGCGGAGACGAGCTTCCGGTATTCCCGCGAGGCGGAGACGAGCGCGCCCTCGCGGTTTTCCACCATCTCCTGCAGATAGAGGGCGCGGTAGACGGGGAGCGAGATGTTCTCCGGATTTTTGTGCCCGTATTGCCGGTAGAGCTCGGCGAGCGTTTCCCAGGTGGAGGAGGCGTCGGAGCTGTCCTCAAAGGAGATGAAGGCGCCGCGCTTGAGGCGGTAATATTTCTTTTTGCGGCTGTAGGCGGAGAGGATCTCGTCGAGCTCCTGCGGAGAGAGGTCCTCCCCCTTGAGGGAGAGCATGAGATTTCCGGAGCGCACCGCAATGCCGACACTGGCCGCCGGCAGCGCGCGCACCTTTGCCTCGCGCAGCGAGTCCGTCACGAGGACGGTGCCGAGCGCCTCCAGCTGCGGGACGGCGTCCTTCAGGAAGCGGTAGAGCCCGTCCTCCGTGAGGTCGATATAGAGCGAGAGCGTGGAGCGGTCCATGCAGGGGAAGATGCTCTGCAGCGTCCGGTGGACGAGCGCCTCCTGCTGCCCGTTGCGGCGGGCGGGGAAGGCGTTGCTGTCATAGAGAAGGCAGCGGAGGTCCTGCTTGGGATAGAGCGCAAAGGGTGTGCACGTGAGGCGGTTCTCCTCCGAGAGGTCGAGCCCGAATTCAAACTTCGGCACCTCGCGGGCGTAGTCCTCCGGGTCGATGCCCTTGACGGTGAGCGTGCCGTGTTCGGTGAAGAAGGGGAGCAGCTCGCGCGTGACGGAGCTGATGTCCGATTCGCGGATATAGAGGGCGTCCGTCCAGCCCGTGAGGGAGAGAAGCGCGTTCCGCTGCGCGGGCGTATCGGTCCCCACAAAGAAGATGCCCTGCTTGTCCTTGAAGTAGACCCCCGCGTCGGTGAAGAAGAGTGTCCGCACCGGCGTCACCTGCAGGCTTGCGCCGTGCGCCTTTCGGCGCAGCACGGCGGAGAGCCCCTTGCGGTCCATCTCCACGGGGACGTCGTCCTCGGCCTCGATGGTCAGCGTCTCCCCGTCGCAAAGCTGCATGAAGCGGTCCAGATTCGCGCCGCGCAGGACGATGAAGCGGGCCTGCTGCCCGTCCGCCTTGAAGAGGGAGGAGGTATAGGAGGCGCGCTCGGCGATCTCCTGCAGCTCGGCAAAGAAGTCCAGCAGTCGGCCGGCGAAGGCGTCGCAGGCCTGCGGGGAGACCGTCAGCTCGTTTTTCCCGAAGGGGAAGTGCTCCCGCCTGCGGTAGGCGCGGAGAAGGGCGGGGAGGTCCTTCATGATGTATTTCCGGCCGGCGCCGAGCCGCAGCTCGATAAAGGCGCGGCCGTTTTCATAGTAAAGCGTGCAGGCGGCGGAGAGCTTTTCCCGCACGGTCTCTCCCGAGGGGAACTGCCAGCTGGGGAGGACCTGCGTCTCGCCGTGCAGGAGGGAGAGCAGGCGGTCGTCCGTCCGTTTCAGGACGCCGGGGAGGAAGGGGTCGTCCACGGCGGCGAGGGTGCTGAGGCGGCTTTCCAGCCAGGTGCCGCGGAGCGCCTCGTCCCCCTGCTCCTCCGTCAGATAGGCCGTGAGGAGGGCGGCGGTGTGCTCGCAGCCGTAGCCGTTGGCGGCGTGCTCGTCGCAGAAGCAGGCCGTCTCCGCCGGGACGCAGGGCGTGAGAAAGAGGCGCAGAGAGCAGGTCTGCTCCTGCCGCTTCCCGGCCTTGCCGGCGGGAAGGAAGGAGCCCGTGAGAAGGACGGTTCCGTCCTTCCTTTTCTCACAGGCATAGTTCCGGAGGTCTCCGGAGAGATAGTGCTCCGCACCGCGCACCAGCTCCTCCTCGGAGAAGGCGCGGAAATATTCGGAAAGCTTCATGCGTCAATACCTCCTCCTTCGGATGTGCGGCGCGGGCGCGGATGCGGCCTCCGCCTGCAGCGCGCGGAAGAGCTCCGGCGGACAGTTCGCGGAGGTGTATCCGGCCAGCACGATGAGCGGCAGCTCCCGCTGCGCACGCACGATAAGCGGCTGCAGGCTGCGGACGAACTTTTCCCGGCTGCTGATGCCGATGTGCCAGTCGGCCCGTTCGGCGGCGGCGCAGGCGATCTGCTCCGGGTCGATGCCGGTATGGGTCAGGTGGAGGATCATGTCGTAATAATCCAGAAAGCTCGGATCCTCCACGTCCCGATAGGAGGCGTAGGAGCTGTCGTGGATGAGCTCCAGGATCTCCCGGCGCAGCTCCGGAGAGAGCGAAAACCCGTCTCCCGCCGAGAGCGAAAGCACCGTCTCCGCCGGCGGAAGGAACCAGGAAAGCCCCTTCGGGCGGCGGGACCAGATGGCCCGGGCCTCGCGCTGTGTCAGATCCATGGAGCTGAAGAGAACGCCCTCCTCCAGCCGGGCGAGGGCAAGAGAGCGGTTTTCCGAGAAGGCGTCCCGCGCTTCCTCGCTGTCCGCGGCGGCGGGGGAGAGCTCGGCGAGGACGGAACGGTACATCTCATAGGAGAAAATGCCGTAGATCGCCCGGCAGGCCCTGAGGGCAGCCTCGACGGTCTTTTCCAGCAGAAAGCTTTCCGCCCGCGCGGTATCGAACCAGGATTCGTAATATTCCAGCGCCTCGAGCGCGATGTGCCCTCCGTTTTGCGCGGAGGCAAGCCCGGTGCGGCAGAGCAGGGGGAGGCGGAGGGAGAGATCGCCGGGATCGGCGGAAGCATCGCTTTGCAGGACGAGCGCGCGGAAGCTCAGATATTCCTGCAGCGACATCGACGCAAACACCGCGCGGAGAAAGCGGACATCGCAGTTGTTCTCGATGAGAGAGATCAGCTCCGCCTTGCGCACCGGAGAGGGCGGATAGAGCCGGAGCGCGGTGCAGAGCTCCCGGAGCTCGGGCATGCGCAGCTCGGAGAGCATCTGTGGGAGCGGGAGCGCGAGCGCGTGGCTGACCTCCGCGTAGGCCTGCTCCGGGGCATAGAGCTTGCAGATGGCGTTTGCCGTGCGCCTTTCGGAATATTCCAGAGAGGCGGCGGAATAGCGGCTTCCCCCGTCGAGGAGGACGCTCTGCGTGGCAAGCTGGGCGCGGATGCGGTTGAAGTCGGCCATGTCATAGCAGCCTTCGAGCAGATTCCCGCCGATGGCGCGCGTCACCTTCGGGATCGTGCCCTCCGGCGCCTCATCGGGGAGAAGCAGATCCACAAAGAGCGTGAGGCAGTCCCGCCCCTTCCGCGCCTGCGGAGGAGTGATGCGGATGACGCCGCTGCCCTCGGAGGAGAAAACGGAGGAGAGCGGCTGCGTGTCCTTCCCGGTCTCGCCGTTCCACTCGAGCGCCGCGGTCTTCGGCTCGATGCCGAGCGAGAGGCAGGCGAGGCGGACGAGCTCGCCCGCCGTATAGCTGCCGGCGAGGGAGATCGTGCGCAGCAGGGCGGGGTTGGCGCGGGCGACGGCAATGCTGACGTTATACCGGAGCATAGAGATCAGTCTCCTTACGGGTTGAAAATGAAAGAGAAGTGCATATGAAAAAACAGCTGCAGAGAATTTTTTCGGGCTCTGCAGCTGAGGAAAGCGAAAAGGTCAGGAATCGGAGTCGGAGGGAGTGTAGCCGTGCTTCCGCTCCCAGGCCTTGCGCTGCCGGCGGCGGATGGCCTCCTGCGCGTTTTCCTGCGCGGCAGGGAGAAGATCCTCGCTGAGGCGGCTGCCGGTCCAGCGCAGGTTCGCGATAAAGTAGAAGAGGAAGAGCAGCTCCGGCCAGAGCGCGAGGAGAATGGCGAGAGCAAGGAAGATGGCGGCGCTCGTCTCGGCGTAGCGGGCGGCGTTTTCCCAGTAGGGGTAGGAGGCGCCCTCGTGAATGGAGCGCTCCGGCAGCGTGCGGACAATGTTCATGAGCTTCCAGAAGCCGAAGCGGCCGCGGTTTTCCACGATCGTCCCCTTTCCGATGGGGAACTTGTCCTGCACGACGCCCAGCGCAAATCCGCTGACGGGGTTCGGCAGGCAGACCTCGTAGCAGGTGATGCCGGCGTTTTCCTCGCCGCTGAGGTCAATATAGGTGTCGTAGCTCATATAGAGCCCCATGCCGGCGTTATAGGCCTTCTCGCTGGCAAAGTCCGATTCCCGCGCGACGACGCCCGCAATGCGGAACGGCATTCCGAACAGATGCACGGTCATGCCCTCGAGGTCGTCCCCGCCGAAGAGGAGCCAGGCGAGGTCCTCGTCGAGCAGAATGTTGTCCTTCATGAGGTCGTCCTCGGTGATATAGCTGCCGGAGACGAGCTGGAGCGGGTGAAAGAGGAAATAGTTCCCGCCAACGGCAATAATCGAGGCCGTGCCGTCGTTGCGCTCGCCGTAGACCTTGCCCGAGCCGCTGCAGCTCCAGCAGTCCGTGAACTGGTAGCCGGAGGAGGTGTCGATGGAGGCCTCAGAGAACTTGCTCAGCATGGCGAGGCGAAAGGTGTAGATATCCGAGAGCTGGAGCTTCCCGTCCGCGGGCAGAAAGCAGGAGACCTGGCTGAACTTCAGCTCCCCGTCCCCCTGCCATCGCTCGTAGGCATACTGGCTGGAGAGGACCTTCGTGCAGTAATACGCCCGCCCGACGCAGAGAAGCGCAAGGAGCACGAGGACGATCACGACGAGAATGAGAGGGGTATTATGCTTTTTTTCCGTCTGCTTTTTGTGCATGGCTCAGGCGTTGTCGGCAAGGCGGATCTGGTCGCCGGAATTGATCTTGGTGGAGGAGTTGGTGATGACGAAGTCCCCGACGCCGAGGTCACCGGAGATGGCCTTGTAGGAGTCGTCCTCCGCCAGCACTTCCACGTCCACGCGCTTGGCGAAATACCGGTTGCCGAGGGCGGAGGATTTGGAGGTGATGACGAGAACATAGTTGCCGTTGTTGTCGCTCATGACGGCGCTCTTGGGGACGACGATGTCGTAGGTCGCGCTCTTGGAGCCGACGGAGACGGTGAGCTCCTGTCCGTTGGTGACGTCGCCGTCGATCTCAAACGTGATCTCGCGCTTGCCCTGCGGGTCGGTCTTGTCGGACTTGATGGCCGTGATCTTGGCGGTGATGGTGCTGCCCCAATAATAATTGGAAACAGTTCCCTCATCCCCGACCTTGAGCCGCGAAGCCTGGTCCTTGGTAACGGTAGCCGTCATAGTATACCCCTGGTCGGGAACCTCGATGACGCACATGACGTCGTCCTTGGTAACGGTGTCGCCGGCAGAGAAGTTGACCGTCTCAATTGTGCCGCTTACTTTGGCATAGACATTTACATCCTCACCTTCACCGGTGAGATTTTCGTATTTTGCAACAGATTTATCGTAGGTATTTTGTGCCCGTTCTACGCTGACGCTGTATTGAGCAGATGCCTGCCCCAAAGAAGCCTGAGAAGCGGCATAGGATGCTTCCGCAGAAGCCAGGGAACTCTCAGCAAGGACACGAGAGGAAACTGCTGTTTGATACATATCATAATAGTTGCTCACAGATGTATCATAGCTGCTGATTTGAGCCTGCAGAGAAGAAACAACGCCTTCTTCATTCGCAACTTGCTGATAGTAAGGATCATTGTAGGTAAATGCATTGTTATAGGCAGTTTGAGCATCCAAATACTGAAGGTAAGTTTCATTGCATATGATTTCCCACTGCTGCCGCTCCTCTTCCGTCTGTGCTACCTGCCACTGAGAATATGCCTCATAGTAAGCATTTTCGGATGCACTCATTTCAAGCATTAACTGTTGCTGGTGGGCCGTCAACTGTGACTGATATCCAGAGAGTGTAGCTTGTTCGATAGAGAGCTGATTTACAAGCGCTGTATATTCAGGGTTGTCGAGAGCGGCAACTGCGGCAGCATACTGTGCCCAAGCTGCATCTTCTTCTGCAAGCGCATTGAGATAAGTATTGTAAGTGGCATTATAGGAATATGAGCCACTATCGATGGGATAGCTTGCCTGAGCGCTCTTCAGATCGTAATATGCATTGTCGCGGGCATCCAGTGCGGCACTTACTTCTTCGTCGGAACCACTTCCCATCACGAACAGCACGTCGCCCTCGTTGACTTCCTGGCCTTCCTTTACCTTTACGGCGGCGATGGTGCGGGTGCCGGTGGCTTTTACCTGGTTGTTGCCTATGGCGGAGACCTTGCCGGTGGCGCGGACGCGGGCGGCGATGGAGCCGTCGGTGACGGCGTAGGTGGAGACCTGGGGGAGCGTGCGGTTCAGGATCGTGTTGGAGAAGAAGGTCAAAATCAGGAGGATCAGAAGAAAGATGATCGCGGCGGTCTTGACCCATTCGCGGTTTTTCGGCTTGTTTTCCATATAAAGGTTATCCTTTCACGCTGCCGGAATTGGCGGCGATGCCTTCAATGAGGTATTCCTCACCATGGAGGAACAGGAGCAGGGAGGGGACCATGTAGACCGTCGCCATGGCGAAGGCCAGGCCGATCTCGCCCGAGGTGATGTTCGAAAGGAAAACGGAGAGCGGCTGCGCGTCGGCGTCCTCGAGGAGGATGAGCGGCTGCTCCACCATGTTCCAGTAATCGACAAAGACCAAAATCGCGATGGAATAAAGCGCCGAGCGGCACTGCGGGAGGCAGATCTTCGTGAAGATCTCCCATTCGCCCGCCCCGTCGATCTTTGCCGCCTCGATGAGGGAATACGGGATGCGGCGCATGAACTTCGTCAGCAGGAAGACGGAGAAGGGGGCGAAGATGCCCGGCAGAATGATGCTCCAGGGCGTGTTGAGAATGCCGAGCCAGCTCGCGACGAGGTAGTTCGGCACGAGCGTGACCTGATAGGGCATCAGCATCAGGATGACATAGAAGAAAAAGATCCCGCTGCGCACCTTGCCGCGCCAGCGCATGAAGCTGTACGCCGCCACCGACGCCACGCCGACCTGCAGCAGCACGATCGGCACCACGAGGATTACGGAGTTCCAGAACTTGAGCAGATATTCCGGCGTCTTGATCAGCCCGGAGACATACTGCGCGATCGTCACCTTGTCCGGGATGAACTTGAGGTTGACGGTGTCGGACACGTAGCCGCCGGAGGTCGAGGAGAAGATCATGCCGTAATTGGAATTGATCTCGGACTCGCTCATGAAGGAGTTCGTGAACGTGAGCACCGTCGGCAGCAGAAAGGCCACCGAGAAGACCAGGCACAACACGAACATCGTGCCGCGGCTGAAGTAATGCTTTTTCTTCATCCCTCGAGATCCTTTCCGAACCAGTCCTCCACCTTGAACAGCAGCCAGATCACGACCACCATCACGAGCGCCATGACGACCGCCGCGGCGGAGAGCTTCTGATAGTCCAGGCTCTTGAAGGTGTTGTTCATGAAATGCTGCAGCATGTAGAGCGTTTCATAGGGATAATCCCCCGCCAGAAGATAGACCTCGCGGAACACCTTGAAGGAGTTGATGAGCGAGAGGATCGCGACGAAGAGGATCGTCGGCGAGAGATAGCGCAGCTTGATGTTGAAGAACTTGTACAGCTCGCTCGCGCCCTCCACGTCGGCCACCTCGAGCAGATCCTTCGGAATATTGCTGAGGCCCGCCATGAACAGGATCATATTATACCCCAAATTTTTCCAAAGGAAAAGAAGCATTACGACAATTTGCGCATATTCGCTCTGCAGCCAGTCGATCTTCTCGACGCCGAACAGGGAGAGAAACTCGTTGACCGTCCCGTTGTAGTTGAACAGCACCTGCCAGATCAGCACGACGGACGCCACCGGCACCATCATCGGGCTGAGGAAGAAGGTGCGGAACTGGCTCTTGAGCGGGATGCGGGATTCCAGCATCAGCGCCAGCACGATCGCGAGGACGACCGCAAGCGGCACGGCGATGAGCGAGAAGCTCAGCGTATTCTTCGCGGCAAGGAGGAAGGCGGAGTTGGAGAAGAGCTTTTTGAAGTTCTCCAGCGCCACAAAGTTCCGGCTGCCGACGCCGTCGATGAGCGAATAGTACACCACGACGCCGAAGGGGAGAATGAAGAAGACTCCGACGCCCAGAAGGCTCGGAGAAAGGAAGGCAAGACTGTTGAGAAAGTCCTGCCTTTTATTCTTTTTTTCTTCTCTCGTCCGTTTCTGTCTCATGGCTTACCGCTGTTCGTTGACATAGATGTTGGCCTTGCTCTGGATGAGGCGGGCCGTCTCCTCGGCGGACTTCTGCCCCGAGAAGTAGGCGGCGGCGAGCTCCGTCACGATGGAGCGGATCGAATCGTCGGAGGAAGAGGTCTTCGTCGTGTTCTCCAGCGCCTCCTCAAACTTATCGGCCACGTCCTGCGACAGGCAGTAGGCCGTGTAGACATAGGAGTCGACGGCAAAGTATTTTTCCTCGGGGATCTTCTCGCCGTTGGCGTCGAGCTTGTAGCTGCCGCTGTCGTCGATCTGATACTTGACGGTGGTCAGCTCCTTCATCTCGCGCTCGAAGAGCGACTTCTGCACCGGGAGCCCGTAGTAGACGTTGTTCTTGTAATACTTCTCCGTGAAGAAGGTGCGCAGGAACTGCCAGGCGGCGTCCTTGTCCTTGCAGGAGGAGGCCATCGCGTAGCCCGAGTCGAGGCCGATGGTGCTGCCGGTGCCGGAGGCGGTGGGAAAGCCGATGAAGGTGACGGGGGCGCCGTGGAAGCACGTCTCGATGTACATGAGCTGGTTGAAGTCGGAGATCGTCGTGCTGTAGAGCATCTGCTCGCCCACGGCGATGCGGCTCTCGGCGTTGTCGGTGCTGTAGTCGTAGGTCTCCCAGTTGTAGGAGGCGGGGAAGGTGTTGGCAAACTCGAGGATGTCCACGAACTCGTCCGTATTGAAGTTGACCTCGCCGGTCTCCCAGCTGAAGAAGCTGTCCAGATCCAGGTTGAGGCACTTGTTCAGCACGTCGTCCCGCGTGACGGTGACGTCGAAGGCGGTGCAGCCGTCCGGCATGTCGCGCAACGCGGCCTTCAGCTCGGCATAGGTCCAGCCCGGCTCGTCCCCGACGACGCTGCTCGCGCCGACGACGGTATCGAGCGTGAAGTAGGACACCGTAGACACCAGCTTCCCGCCGACCTCGGCCGCGGCCAGCACGTTTTCAAAGAAATCCGCGCGGTCGAGCTCCTCGTCGGCGTCGAGGTAGGGGTACAGATCCTCCACGAGCCCCTTCGAGGCGAGCTGCGTGGCGCTGATGCCGCTCAGGTCGATGATGTCCGGGCAGTTGCCGGCCATGATCTCGGTGGTGAGCTTGGTGAGGCCGGCGGAATAGTCGTCCTCGGTATTATACTCGGAATAGTCCTTCACGACGATGCGGGCCGTGCTGCTCTTGCGGTTGAAGGAGATGACGGCGTCGCGCGTGGCGGAGGAGAGATAGAGCGTGGCAAAGGTCAGCTCCGTCTTCTGCGCGGCGGAATCGTACGGGATCTTCGTCACGTCGGCCACGTAGTAGGAATACTCCATTTCCGAGGAGTCAAACTCGCTGACGAAGGCACACACCTCGCCGTCCTCGGTCACGAAGATAGAGGAGATGTAATCGGGGTTCACGTCGCAGTCCAGCCAGTTGTAAAGGCGGGTGCTCTCGCCCGTTTCGGGGTCGAGACCGTAGAAGTAAACACCGCTGGAATAGTAGAGCGGGTAGTCTCCGCCGCCGGTATAGACGTCGTAGGCGTCGCTCGGGAGCGTCATGGGCTCGCCCAGCGTCTTCGCCTCGAGGTCGAGCGCGGCCATCTGCATCCCGGCGCCCCAGAGTGTGAGGTAGATCGTCCCGTCCTCGGAGCGGAAGATATTGCTGATGCTCTCCTCGACGGGGATCTCATACACCGGCTCCTCCTCGCCCGGGCGGATGCCGAGGATGGAATAGGAGCCGTCCTCCGTCGTGCGGATGACGAGCAGGGCGTCGTCGGCGTCGAGCACGCATACGGAGTACAGATATTCCGAAACGGGGCACTCGAGCTCCGTGCGCGCAAGCTCCTTGCCGTCGCTGTCCAGCTCGCGGACGTAGTAGGTCTGGCTGTAGTGGTGGTGGTCGTAATAGTCGTCGGAGTTCCAGTCGATCCCGTCGATATCGTTCCAGTACCGGTAGACGACCTCAAACGTGATGAGGCTGCCCGAGCTGCTGCGGGCCAGGCCCATGATGTAGCTGTCGGAATCGAAGGAATACATGCCCTCCTCGGCCTCGCCCGCCAGGATCGGCTCGAAGCCCTCCAGGAGCGTATTCGTCCCGTCCTTCGCGATGAAGGAGACGCAGGGCTCCGTGATGTCATATTGCCCGTAGTATTCCTCTTCCACGCCCTCCGGCGCGATCGAGCCGATGACGGCGCTGCCGGTGGCGTACCAGCCGTCCTCCGTCATCACCTTCGCGCTGAGGTTGCCGATCTCCGGGGCGGAGACGGAGGTGAAGGATGCGGTATAGGTAAACTCGGGAGCGGCCGTCTCCTCGGCGGCCGTCTGCGCCGGGGAAGCGGAGGCGGGGGCGGCGTCCGACGTGGACGCGGAAGAGCTGCCGCAGGCGCAGAGGCTGAGGGCAAGCGCTGCAAGCAGAAGCAGCGCGGTCAGTTTTTTCAAAGTCAGATTCATGTTCTCCTCAAGGTCCGAAAACGGATTCTCAATCAGCCTATTGTACTATAAAAGAGGCACTCACGCAAGGGCGATCCCTGTCATTTTTCCTCTCCGCGAGTATAATACGAATCGGCGCCGAGAAAGTTACAGAGGTGTAAATTGCGCAGGGGAGAGGCCCGCAAAAAATTTTTTTCGAAAATTTGAAAAAAGGCTTGCATTCTGCGGGAGAATCGGTTATACTCCGATCATCGGTTAGCAAGAGCTAACCTACAACCCCGACAGTCAGGCGAAGCACGGCGCCTTTCTGATACCATCCGCGCGCGCCCCCGCCCGGGGGGTGAAATATGGTAAGGGCGAGGAGGAGGAGACGGATAAAGATA
>R19__coassemble_468_pt1 | contig 18299 bp, 13 predicted proteins | sample R19__metabat2_high_PE_006 | metagenome-assembled genome bin R19 | reverse complement strand
GGGCTACGAAGTCAGCGAATACGACAGCACGATCACCCTGGCGGGACCGGAGCAGGACGATGCGGTAGCCAGCGGCACGAACGTCGGCACCTATGCAATGGGTCTGACGGCAGACGACTTCAGCGCAACCTCTAAGAACTACACGAACATCACGGTCAAGGTCACGGACGGCAGCTTGGAGATCACCAAGCGCGTCATCGAGCTGACGGCGAATGATGCAACCAGTGAATTCACCGGAAGCGAGATTACGTATAAGACGGCAGATACTGCAGAAGATCCGTACTACACGGTCGCAAGTGGTGAACTTGCTGCGAACGAGACCATCAATGCAAACCTCGCACTCGACGGCAAGGGCACCCTGGTTGGAACTTACACGATTGCCTTCACGGCTATGCTCGTCCAGATTTTTGACGAGGATGGTAACGACGTAAGCAACAACTACCAGATCAATGTCAATGACGGCACTCTCACGATCACTGAGCCGGATCCTACTCATTCGAACAGAGTTGTTACCAAGTCGCATGACACTACGAAGACCTATAATCTTGGCGACACGGTAACCTTCACCATCACCGCAAAGAACATTTACAACACCGCAGCAACCATCGTAATGCTCGAGCAGAATGGCGTTACGCTTGTAGGCGCGGATGCAACGACCGGTGAATTGACCTTCGATGCTAAGCCGGGTGAAGTTGTAACCGCAACTGCAACCTACACCATTCAGGAATCTGACATTATCAATGGCAGCTTCACGAACAATGTCCAGGTAAAGGTAAACGAGAAGACCTATACCGGCACGGATACTGTTCCTCTGACGATGAATGCAGTTATTGACGTCGAGAAGACGGCGGCAGCCGGCAAGTACACAGTTGGCGACACGATCACTTACACGGTCACGGTCACGAACACGGGCAACGTAGCGCTGACGGACGTTAAGGTCACCGACGCGAAGACGGGCCTGGATACGACCATTACAACCTTGGCAGCAGGCGCAACCGAAACCTTCACGACGGATTATGTGATCACGGCAGCTGACATCGCATCCGGCGAGATCGAGAACACGGCGGAAGCCGCGGGCGAAGATCCGAACGGCAACGAAGTCGAGGACGACGACAGCTACACGGTAGGCACGATCGATCCGGACGATGACGATCCTGATATCCCCGTCCTTTACAAGGCGGAGCTGACGGTCGTCAAGGGCGCAGCGGATGGCCTGTACACGGTGGGCGATACCATTGAGTACATCATCACGGTCACGAACAACGGCAACGTTCCGGTCACGAACATCAAGGTTACGGACCCGAAGACCGGTCTGAACGAGACCATTGAATCCCTGGCAGTCGGCGAAGAGAAGGTCTTCACCACGCCTTATGTGGTCACGGAAGCCGACATCGCCTCCGGTTCCATCTCCAACACGGCCACGGCCACGGGCAAGGATCCGAACGGTAAGGACGTCACGGGTGACGATACCAACGTCATCGGCACGATCACTCCGGGCGATGATCCGAGCGATCCGGGCAAGCCGGTCATCTACAACGCACACCTCACAGTCACGAAGACCTCTACCCCGACCGGAACGGTCACCCTCGGCGATACCATTAACTACACCATCACGGTCACCAATGACGGCAACGTGAAGATCACGAACATCAACGTGTCCGATGCTCTCGCGAATGTCAACAAGGTGGGCGACTGGAGCGCGTTTGACCTCGAAGCAGGCCAGAGCAAGACCCTCTATGCGACCTACGTTGTCCAGTATTACGACACGGTGAACGGCTCCGTGACCAACACGGCCACGGCCACCGGTACGGATCCGAAGGGCAAGACCCCGACGGTCACTCCGGGCACGGTCACCAATACCGCCACCCTTGGCACCGGTTCCCTCTACCTCAGCATGAGCCTTGCGGGCAATGCGGCCAACAATGACCTGGTCTTCCGTTATCAGGTAACGCTCTCCGACAAGACCGTCAACGGCAAGTTCCGTGACCTCGTCTTCGTCAACGGCGTCGCCGAGTGCACGATGTCCAACAATGTGATCAACGGCGTCGCGCAGAACCAGATCCTGGCCACCGGCCTTCCCGCGAACATCACCTACACGGTCTCCGTCATGGGTGAGGCTCACGGTTACACCACCACCTACACCGGCAACACCGGTACGATTCCTCTCAACGGTCAGGCAAATGCCGCCTTTGTCCACACGCTGAATGTGGCCAACCCGAATGCGGGCGTCGTTATCGTCGATCCTGACGTGCCTCTCGGAACCGGGTTCAACCTGGATGTCCCGATGGGCGTCGGCTTCAACATGAACGAAGGCGAGTGCTTCGACTAAACCCCAATGATCGCATGAACAATCCGGAAAGAACGCCTTCGGGCGTTCCTTCCGGAGGCAGTTTCCGAAAAATTACTGTAATAAGGAGATATCCAAAATGAAAACAAATAAATGGATAGCTTTGCTGCTGTCGGCGATCATGCTCCTCTCTCTCTCCGTTCCCGCATTCGCGGCCGAAGACGTTGAGGAACCCGAGACCGCTTCCGAGCAGGCAGAGCTCGCGCAGTACGCCGCCGAGATCGCCATCGATTATCGTCCGGAAAAGACGGAAGAGGAAAGCATCACCGTCGGCTCCGTGACGCCCGTCAGTGGCAGCTTTTTCACCACGCAGTTTGGCAACAACATGTCGGACATTGATGTCCGCGCCATGATCCACGGCTATTCCCCCGTCGTCTGGGCCGACCAGATCGACTTTATGGCAGACCCCCAGGTCGTCTACGAGCTCGTCACCGAGGTCGACGAGGAGACCGGCAACACCGTCTACACGGTCTATCTCCAGGAGGACCTGACCTATAACGACGGTACCCCCATCACGGCGAAGGATTACGTCTTCTCTTATCTGATGGCCCTCTCTCCCGAGTTCGCCGCCCTCGGCGCGAACACCGGCAGCTGGGAGCACGTGCTCGGCTACGAGGCCTATGCCTCCGGCGAGACGGACGCCCTCGAAGGCCTCGCCCTCATTGACGACTATACCTTCTCCCTCACGGTCAAGTCCGATTATGAGCCGTATTTCTACGAGCTCGGCTATCTCTACATCTTCCCGTATCCCGCCTCCGTCATCGCCCCGGGCTGTGACGTCGTCATGACCGACTCCGGCGCCATGATCGCGGACACGGACGCCGAAGAGCCGACCCAGACGGTCTACACCGCGGAGCTTCTCACCGAGACGGTTCTGGGCGAGAACGGCTATCTGTCTCACCCCATGCTGACCGCCGGCCCCTACAAGCTCGTCTCCTATGATGCCGAGACCGGCACGGTCGAGTTCGAGCTCAACGAGTACTACAAGGGCAACGCCGAAGGCGTCTCCGGCTGGTACGACAAGGTCACGCTCGTTCACATCGAGCAGGACGACGTCATCGACGCGCTCGACGACGGCGATGTCCAGATCATGAACAAGCTCGTCTCCGGCGACGTCCTGATGGACGCCCAGGATGAGCTTGACGACGAGGACTTCGAGTTCGAGACCTACGCCCGCCAGGGCTACGGCTTCCTCGCCTTTGCCTGCGAGAAGGGCCCCCAGGCCTCCGAGAAGGTCCGCCAGGCCATTGCCTACGCCTTTGACACGGAAGAGTTCGTCTCCGACTTCCTCGGCATGTTCGGCACGGAGGTCTACGGCTATTACGGCATGGGCCAGTGGATGACGCAGGCCGCCGAAGGCGAGCTCCGCCCGGACGACATGACGGAAGACGAAGAGCCCCTGTGGGACGACCTGACGCTCGACTCCCTCAACACCTACGCCCTTGACCTTGAAAAGGCCGAAGCTCTCCTCATTGAGGACGGCTGGACGCTCAACGAAAACGGCGAGGACTACGACCCGGAGAACGACACCGTCCGCTACAAGCTCATCGACGGCGAGCTCACGCGCCTGACGTTTGACTTCGCCCTCTGCCGCAACAACAAGGCCGCGACCTACGCCGCCGCCGAGCTGCTGCAGAACCTGACGGACATCGGCGCCGAGGTCATCATCCGCAACGTTTCCTACACCGAGCTCCTCCAGGAGTACTACCGCCAGAGCGAGACGCGCTATGACATCTGCTTCATGGCGACGAACTTCCTCTCCACCTTTGACCCCTACGATGTCTTCTCCGCCGGCGAGGAATTCAACGGCGCGATGAACACGAGCGGCCTTGTGGACGAAGAGCTCATCGATCTTGCCTGGGAGCTTCGCAAGACGGAGCCCTGGGACCTCCTCGAGTTCATGGCCAAGTGGCTGGACTTCCAGGAGCGCTTCAACGAGATCCTCCCGACGATGCCGATCTACTCCAACAACTATGTCGACATCCTGGCGGAAGACGTGCAGAACTACTTCCCGAATCAGCGTAACAACTGGGCCGAAGCTCTTCTCTACGCCTACACCGGCGACCCCGTCGACGCCAGCGAGTTCGAAGAGGCGGAATAATTTCCCCGTAATTTTCAGGCCGGACGGATTTCCGCCCGGCCTTGAAAAAAATTTGAGCCCTTTTCCAAAGATAAACGCTCTTTTATAATAGAGAGTGAAAAGGTTGGAAAGATATGAAACGGAATTTACGAAAAAACTTCATATCGATCTTTCTGGTGCTGGCGCTTTTGGGTGTTCTTCCGGCCTTCGCCGAGTCCCCGGAGCCCACGCAGGCGCCCGTCCGGAGTTATACGGTCACGGTCATCGAAGAGGACCAGGTCCCCCTGAGCTCCTTTGACGATGCGCAGGAAATGGAAGGCATTCCCTTCTATATCCCCCTGCTGTTCCTCGCCGCCATGCTCTTTTCCTTCGGCATCGTCGCCTACGCCGCGAAGAAGACCCGTCTCCGCGAAGAGGAGCTGATGGAGCTCCGCCTCTCCCACGAGACCGTCGACCTCGTCCGCCGGAAGGATCTGTAAAAGCCAGGAATTAGGCCCACGTCTTTGGCGTGGGTTTTCTCTTGCGCAAAATGCGCAATTATGCTAAAATATGTTTTACTAAAACATGTTTTAATAAACGAGGTGATCCGATGTTTATCGGCAGAAGAGCCGAGCTTGCCATGCTCGAGGAGGCCTATCGCGAGCCGGGCTTTCGCATGACGGTGATCTACGGGAGAAGGCGCATCGGCAAGTCCACGCTGATCGCGGAGTTCCTGAAAAACAAACGGGGCAGCTACTATGCGGCGACGGAAACGATGTTTCCGGCCAATCTCCGCAAGTGGTCCGAGCAGCTGATCCGGGATCTCGCTCCCGAGTCGGAAGGGGCGCATTTTGAGGACGCGGATGCCTTCTTCCGCTTTATGGCGGGTCTCTGCGCCGGGGAGCGGACGGTCATCGCGCTTGACGAGCTGCCCTACATTGCCGAGGCGGACCCGTCGTTCCTCTCCGTCTTTCAGCGCGCGATCGATACGGTCCTCTCCTCCTCCAATATTTTCCTCATCCTCTGCGGCTCGGCCGTCAGCTTTATGGAAAAGGAGGTCCTGAGTGAAAAAAGTCCCCTTTTCGGGCGCCGCAGCAGCCAGCTCTTTTTAAAGCCCTTTGATTACAGGGACGCAGCCCGCTTCGTCCCGAATTACGCTCCGGAGGAAAAGGCCGTCGTATACGGCGTTACCGGTGGCGTGGCGAAGTACCTCTCCCTCTTTGATCCCTCCCTTTCGCTGGACGAGAACCTGATCCGCAATTTCTTCCGCCCCTCCGGATATCTCTACGAGGAGGCTTCAAATCTGCTCTCGCAGGAATTCCGCAATGTCGGGTCCTATCAGGCGGTCATCGAGGCCTGCGCGGAAGGCGCCAACAAGGCGAGCGAGCTTGCGGACAAGGCGCATGTCTCCTCGGCGGCGCTCTCTTACCTCCTGCAGAATCTCATCACGGTCGGCATTGTGGAAAAGGCTGTGCCGCTGACGGACGAGAGCAATAAAAAGAAGTGCCGCTACGAGCTCTCGGACACGATGTATCTCTTCTGGTACAAATTCATTCCCGATGCGCGCGCGGCCATCGAGCTGGGGAGAGGGGAGGCTTACTTCCTGCGGAATGTGAAGCCGCGTCTCCATGAATATATGGGCCCTGTGTTTGAAAGGATCTGCCGGCAGTATACGCTCTGCAAGGGGCTCGACGGCGAGCTTTCCTGCTTCGTCTCGCAGACCGGCGCCTGGTGGGGGACGGATCGCACCCGCCTCCCGACGGATATCGACGTTGTGGGCCTTGACCCCGGGACGCATCGGGCGGTCCTCGGAGAGTGCAAGTTTAAAAACGAGCCTCTCGGCAAGGAGGCCTATGACGCTCTGATGGCGCGGCAGGGCCTGATCGATCGCCGGTATACGGAGGCGCAGTTCCTCTTTTTCTCTCTTTCCGGCTTCACCGCTTGGATCCGGGAAAAAGCACAGTCGGAACCCCTGAAGCTGGTGCCGATCGAGGAGCTCTATTCCGATACGAAGAATTTCTCTTGAAATTATCGTTCGATACAGTTATACTTTCGTAAGCAAATGAAAGCGAAGGATGGAAGCACTTGAAACGAAACAGAAAATTTGACAGCCGGAAGCTCCTGTGGCTGCGCCTTGCGAAGGAGTTCGCCGTCGTGGCTCTTGCGGCTTTTCTGGTGTTCCGGTTCCTGCTCGGGGTCTCCTTTGTGAGCGGCCATTCCATGGAGCCCACGCTGCGCGACGGGCAGGCTGTGGTCTACAACCGCCTGCAGCGCCAGTATTCCGTCGGAGACATCGTCTCCTTCCGGATGCCGTCGGGCGAATACATCATCAAGCGCGTCGTCGCCGTCGCCGGCGACACCGTGGACATCCGTGACGGGAAGCTCTACGTCAACGGCGAAGAAGAGCAGGGCGATTACCGGCAGGGCGAAACGCTCCCGCAGGACGAATCCGTGGAATATCCCCTGACGCTTCGGGAGGGCCAGTTCTTCGCCCTCGGCGACAACCGCGAGGTCTCCGTCGATTCCCGCACCATCGGCCCCGTCTCCGAATCCCAGAGCCGCGGCAAGATCTTTCTGAAGTGAATAAAAAAAAGAAAACGTTGAATCGAATTTCATTGAATTCGGATTCAACGTTTTTTAATCTTACAGCACGATACGATTCTGTATGTCTTCAGGGGAAGGCAGTTGCTTTTCCAGATTATCCGGCAGAATTTTCGTCAGGCGATATTCACTGACCCCGATCGGCTTATTCATGTCACGTAGTGCGTACTCAGCGACAAGATTGTTTTTGCTTTTGCAAAGAAGCAGTCCGATGCTGGGATGATCCTCTGCCGTTTTTAATTGGCTGTCAACCGCGGAAAGGTAGAAATTGATCTGACCTGCATACTCCGGCTTGAATTCGCCTGTTTTCAATTCAACGACTACATAGCAACGAAGCTGAAGATTATAGAAGAGCAAGTCGATATAGAAATCGTCGCCTGCAATGTTGATGTGATATTGATGCCCTAAAAAGGCGAAGCCGGTGCCCAATTCGAGGAGAAGTTTTGTAATATCGTGAACAAGAGCGTCTTCAATATCTCGTTCCAACATATTTTCTTTCATCGAGATAAAATCAAAAATATAAGGATCTTTCATTGCCTGGACTGCAAGCTCGCCTTCCGCTGCCGGGAGGCATATCGGGAAATTGGTGACTTTTGGCGCTGTGACCTGGCGTTGATATAATCCGCTTTCAATTTGATGAACCAGGACATCACGTGACCAGGTATGCTGGATCGTCTGTTCAATATACCAGATACGCTCATTTTCTGTTTGCAGCTTATCTAAAATAACGATATTGTGTCCCCACGGAATTTGTGCAGCAGCCTGTTGCACAAATTCGTAGGAATAGGTTAAGGCCAGTTTTGCCATATAGTGAAGATTACGGGCAGAAAAGCCTTTCACTTCCGGGAAAGCTATGCGAATATCGCGCGCCAGATGATCGACAAATTTATTTCCCCATGATTTGTGCTGATTAATTTGAGCACCGATCCGCCAATACAGTTCCAGCATATCATGATTGGCATGAAGTATGGCCTTGTGCTGCGTGTTACGAATATCTTGTTTGATTTCCGTCAGTAGATGAAGATATTCTCCCTGGTTGATCATCATAGCAGTTGCCTCAATCGATCGAAAATAAATTTCGGATACACTTTATTGGTCGATCTCCGAGATCACGTCCGCGATGCCGCGGATCTTCTGGGCGAGGTCGGCGGGGAGGGCGTCGGGGGCGTCGAGCTCGGTGAGCAGCTCCTCCCTGCGCGTATCGAGGCGTCGGACGGAGGCGAGGTGCTCGTTCTTCTCGTCCTCGATCAGCTCCGCGATTCGCTGCCGGGCCAGCAGGCGGAAGGCGGCGTCTTCGGTGTCGTCCGGCTCTGCCGCGGCAGGAGCCGGAGAAGGAGCGGCCGCCGGAGCGCTCTGCGCCTCCCTGAGCTGCTCGCGCAGCGCGAGGATCTCCCGGGAGAGCGCCTGGCCCTTCGCGCGGTAGTCGAAGGCCTTCTTCTCCATCGCGGCGGCGTCCTCCTCGGCCTTTTTGACGCGCTCCTCAAGCAGGTCGGCCTCGCGGCGGACGTTCACGAGCAGAGAATCCACCTCGCGGATCTCATAATATTTTCCCTTGTAGGTCGTCAGATCGATCGCGTTGAAAAATGCGCTGTCGAGTGCCATAGCCGGTCTCTCCTTTCGTTATTTGACGTCCTTCCACCCGGAGGACATGTCGTGATATTTGTTCGGCAGCCGCCCGTCGAGCGGCTCGCAGCTGTCGTCCTCGTCTTCGCTGTCCCCGTCCGGAACCTCTTTCTGCGCCTCGCGGAAGAGGCGCATCTCCTCCTGGGCCTTTCGGCTCTTCTCGAGGTTCTCCTCCCGCAGGCGCTGCCGCTGCCGTTTCTCCTCCTCCTCGCGCCGCTCGCGGATGTGCCTTGCGCGCAGGATCTGATACCGCAGCAGGAAGAATGCCGTCACGCCGAGGAAGAACAGAACGAGCGTTGCCGCGATGCGCACCTCGTCCCGGTCGAAGAATTCCGCGATCTGCGCCTTGAGATAGGCGCCCCGGTCGGCCGCAACGTCGGCTGCCGCCGCGAGCGGCACGGTCGCGTACGTGTTCCCGCGGATGACGATCTCCACGCTCCCGAGCTGCGCGCCCTGCGCGACGGGCGCCGTGAGCGAGGGATAGTCGATCGTTGAGTGCAGCGTGATGTCCTCCTCCGTATATTCCGTCGGCAGCAGGAGCGTCACGCTCTTCGTCGCGCGCAGCACGGCCGAGGCGTTGCCCCGGGCGTACTGTACCGGCACGGTCGTCACGGTCTCTCCCTCGTGCAGCACCTCGCGGTAGGAGAAGTTGGCAAAGCCCCAGTCGTAGAGGTTGATGGTGGTCGTGAAGTTCCCGTAGCTCTCCTCCCCGGTGTTCAGCACGCCACCGCCCCCGAGCACGACGGCGATGAGCTGCACGCCCTTGCGCTCGGCGGTCGAGACGAGGCAGTAGCCCGCGGCAAAGGTATATCCGGTCTTGACGCCGGAGGCCCCGGTGTAGAGGTAGCCGTCTCCGTAGGCGCCGTCGTTGCAGAGAAGGGCGTTGGAGTTGTGCAGCGTGCGCGCGGCGTGCGTGTTCGTCGCGGGAATCTCATACGAGGTGCAGTTGACGGCCGTCTCAAAGAGCTCGTGCTTCATCGCCTCGCGCGAGATGAGGAAGAGGTCGTAGGCCGTGGTGTAGTGGTTCTCGTCGGAAAGCCCGTTCGTGTCCGAAAAGTGCGTGTGCGTCGCGCCGAGCTCGGCGGCTCTTGTGTTCATCCGGTTGACGAAGTTCTGGATGTTTCCGCACACCGCCACCGCGATCACGTTGCACGCCTCGTTGGCCGACTTGACGAGCGCGCAGTAGAGATAGTCCTGAAACGTCATCACCTCGCCCGGCGAGATCTCGGCGTTGCTGCTGTCGAGGTCCATCCCGTCCCAGCAGTTCGACGGGGCGGCGATCTCCTGGTCGAGCGTGAGCTCGCCCCGCTCGACGGCCTCCACGGCGAGCAGCCCCGTCATGATCTTCGTGAGGCTCGCGGGGGAGCGGCGCGCGTTCATGTTCTTTTCATACAGCACGTTCCCCGAGTCCATGTCCGCCAGCACGACGGCCTCGGCGTGCAGCACGGGCTCCTCGAGCGCGAGCGCGGCCGGAGAAAGGGCGGAGAGCGTGAGGCACAGCAGCAGGATCAGCGAAAAGAGTCGAACGCGTTTCATAAGGATCTCCCGAATACATAATATAAATGTATTATATATTATGTCAATCCCTCTGTCAATTTGGAAAAGCGCGAGTTTTCCAAGAAAAAGGACTTGCAAAGAAGCAGAAGATAGAGTAAAATAACCAAGTTAAATCTGTTATTACAGCTCAAATCTTTTTTGGAGGATCTTACTATGGCAGCAATTACAGCCGGCGATTTCCGCAATGGCGTTACTTTTGAAATGGACGGGAACGTCATGCAGGTCGTCGAATTCCAGCATGTCAAGCCGGGCAAGGGCGCAGCATTCGTCCGCACCAAGATGAAGAATGTCATCACCGGTGCCGTCACCGAAACGTCCTTCAACCCCACCGCCAAGTTCGAAAGCGCCACGGTCGACCGCATGACCGCCGAGTACAGCTACAATGACGGCGATCTGTATTACTTCATGAATCCCGAGACGTATGAGCTCGAGCCGGTCGATGCCGCCGTCCTTGGGGACAATTTCAAGTTCGTCAAGGAAAACATGGAGTGCACGATCTACTCCTACAAGGGCAAGGTCTTCAATGTCGAGCCTCCCTTCTTTGTGGACCTCGAGGTCACCGAGACGGATCCGGGCTTTGCCGGCAACACCGCCACGAACGCCACCAAGCCTGCCACGCTGGAGACGGGCGCCGAGATCAAAGTCCCTCTCTTCATTGAGCGCGGCGAAAAGATCAAGGTCGACACCCGCACCGGCGAGTATCTCAGCAGAGCTTAATTCCTTTCACAAGAGCATCGGAGGGCGTCCGCCCTCCGATTTTTTTCGCAGGAGGAAACATCATGTATCAGCCCCTGGCAGACGAGATCCGCCCCGCGTCCCTGGAGGACGTGGTCGGCCAGAAGCACATCCTGGGGGAGCACGGCATGCTCCGCCGCATCGTGCAGAGCGGCCAGATCCCGAATATGATCTTTTACGGCCCCTCCGGCACCGGCAAGACGACGGTTGCCCGCATCATCGCCGAGCGGACGAACCGCACCCTCCGCAAGCTCAACGCCACCACCGCCGGCATCTCGGACATCAAGGCCATCATCGACGAGCTCGACACCTTCCTCACGCCCGGCGGCGTCCTTCTGTATCTCGACGAGATCCAGTATTTCAACAAAAAGCAGCAGCAGAGCCTCCTGGAGTTCATCGAGGACGGCCGCATCACGCTCATCGCCTCCACGACGGAGAACCCCTATTTCTGCGTCTTCGGCGCCGTCCTGAGCCGCTCCACGGTCTTTGAGTTCAAGCCCGTGCCGCCCGAGGAGGTCCGCTCGGCCGTGCTCCGCGCCTGCGAGATCGAGAACCGCCGCCGCGCCGTTCCGGTCTCCTGGGAGGAGGGCGTCGTTTCGCGCGTCTGCCTCTCCTGCGGCGGCGACGTGCGCAAGGCCATCAATGCCGTCGAGCTCCTCTTTTCTTCGGCGGAGGACGGCCGCGTCCTGACGGCGGAGGACGCTTCCGCCATCACGCAGAAGTCCGCCCTGCGCTATGACAGGGACGGGGACGAGCACTATGACATTCTCTCCGCCCTCATGAAGTCCCTCCGCGGCTCCGACCCGGACGCCGCCGTCCACTATCTCGCCCGCGTCCTCGAGACGGGGGACCTCACCGGCGCCTGCCGCCGCCTCCTCTGCTCCGCGAGCGAGGACGTCGGCCTGGCCTATCCCCAGGCCGTCCCCATCGTCAAGGCCTGTGTGGACAGCGCCCTGCAGCTCGGTCTCCCGGAGGCCCGCCTCCCGCTCGCCGAGGCCGCCATCCTCCTCGCCACCTGGCCGAAGAGCAATGCCTCCTATCTCGCCATCGCCGCGGCCCAGGAGGACGTCCGCGCCGGCCGCTCCGGCCCCATTCCCCGCGAGCTCCAGAACAAGCACGCCGACGGCGCCGGCTTCGAGCGCGAGCAGGGCTATCTCTATCCCCACGATTTCCCCAACCACTGGGTCCCTCAGCAATACCTGCCGGACGCGCTGAAAACGGCGCATTACTACACCCCCGGCGACAACAAGACCGAGCAGGCCGCCAAAGCCTACTGGGAAAAGATCAAAAACAGCTGAGGCGCTTGCCTCAGCTGTTTTCTCTTGTGATCTTCCGGATATTTTTTTCAAATTTTGCCCTCGGGCCGAAGGCTTCGTGTCCGCAGCCCGCGCAGCGGAGGCGGAAGTCCGCTCCCGTGCGGAGGACCAGCCAGTCCCGGCTGCCGCAGGGGTGCGGCTTTTTCATCGTGAGGAGATCTCCGACGAGTATTTCCATCTTTTTACCCGAGCTCCTTCAGCCGCTCGCCGAAATAGAGCTCGCGCTCCTCGGCCGTGGCATTTGCGTTCGAGCAGAGCGCCTCAATGGTGAGCTTGTCCCAGTGATTGCCGGTGATAAAGGTGCGCAGATCCTCGAGATGGCCTTCCCAGACGTCCTTCTTCATATAAGACACCGTGGAATCCCGCTCCACCTCGGGCTCGACGAGAGCGGCAAGCGCGTCGATGGTCTCCAGCAGGTGCTCTTCGTTCAGGACCGTGTCAAACGCCTCGGCCGCGCGGGAGAAGAGGCGCGCGCGGTACTCGTCGCTGCGCGTGAGAAGCGTGTTGATATAGGAGATCTGATTGCCGTAAGAGAAGACGTTGTAGAAGCAGTGGTTCGGCTGGGAGAAGGCACAGTCCAGATCATAGAAGACGAGGTGCCAGAGCCCGTCGGCTTCCGCGGAGCGGACATAGCGGAGATTGCCCTCGGCGAGGTCGTAGTTCCCGAGCCAGCCCTGAAGAATGGTCCAGTCGATGAGGCTGTCGATGTCGAGATATTCCTCCACGTGCGCAAAGTTTTCCGGATGGGACATGCTGTTGGCATAGATGAACTGGAAGACGTCCTGATACAGGTCCGTGGCGGGATAGACGGTCGCCTCCAGCAGCTCGACGCTGCTCTTCTTCACGCCGGCGATCGAGGCATACAGCTGCTCGTTCGGCTTTTCCATGATCGTGTAGATGCCGTTGTAGGAACCGTTGAGATAGAGGATGATATACCGGTAGCGCGGGACGATGACATTGTCGCTGAACTCCGAGGCGAGCGTATAGCAGAGCTCGTTGCGGATGATGGTGTTGTACTGGTCCTGCCCTGCGCGGAGGACGAGATTCGTGAAGCTCTCGACGCCGCCCCCGAAGAGGTCGTAGTCCAGCTCGGCCGTGCCGTAGCAGCCGCGGAAGCGCAGGCTCATGTTCTTCTTCGGCAGCACAAGGCTGGATTCCCCGTAGAGCCGGATGCCGCAGCCGGCCGTAAAGGAGCCGGAGTCCTCATAGAAGGAAATGGAGCCGGCGAGCTCGCGGAACTTGTTGCCGTTATTGTAGGTGAGCGTAAAGCGGTTTTGGTCGTCGGCGACGAGGCTCGCCACCGGGAGCGTATGGTTCTCGTTGATGATATAGCTGAGCGTCAGAGGGGCGTTCGTTGCGGCGCCGCTCTCCACGCTGATAGCGCGGACGACCGTCGTCTCCGTGAGGACGATGGGGCCGGTGTAGCGGAGAGACTCCTCCGTGGGATAGCTGCAGTCGAGCGTATAGTAGATCTCGCCCTCGCCCGTCAGCTCGACGGTGACGGAGCTGACATCGTTGAACACGCCGTCCGGCTCCTTTGCCTCGGGCTTTGCGGCGACGCGCCGCCAGCCGTCCGGATTGTTGGAGGTCGGGCTCGGCTCGGAGAGATAGAAATATCCGTTCCGGCCGGTCAGGCGGCCATAGGTCAGGCCGTAGGGGATCTCCTTGAGAGAGATATGATCCACCATCTCGCCGTCCGCCGTGCTCAGATAGAGCTGCTCGTTTTCCGAATCGAGCGAAAAGAGGACGAAGGGAAGCGTGGTATTTTCCCGCGTGATCGACTTGTCGCAGAGGAAGATCATCGTCTCTCCCGGGGAGAGCCAGCCGGAGAGCGTGCCCTTGCCGGGCTCGGAGGCGTCGTCCGAAAGGCAGAAGCCGGAGAGGTCGACCGTTTCGTCGGAAATATTCTTGATCTCGACCCAGTCCGGATACTCGTCGAGCTTCTCGTTATAATAGAGCGAGAAGTTCTCCACGCACACCTCGTTGATCACAAGGGGGCCGGCAGGGACGAGCGTCTCCTGAAACTGCTCCCAGCCGGAGACGCTGTTCTCATAGCCCGGCGTCGGCATTGCGGAAAGGCTCCAGATGCCGGAGGAGTCCGGAACCAGAGAATAATCGCTCTTTTCCTCCGTGATCCGGCAGACGCTGACGGCGTCTCCGTTGCGGTCGAGAAGGGAGAGTGTATTGCCGGAGGAGAGGGCGAAAGAGAGGTGCACTTCCGCGCCGGCCGTCTTTTCCGGCTGCTTGTCGGCAAAGAGCACAAGGCGGGCGCGGGCGGGGAGCGTGAGGCCGTCGAGCGCCGAGGAGGCCCCGTCCTCCTTCGCAAGCGACCAGCCGGTCAGGTCCAGATCCTCGTCCGTGAGGTTCTCGAGCTCGATCCAGTCCGGAAAGGCGCCGGAGGAGTCCCGGAGCGTGGCCTTGTTTTTGCTCATGACCTCGGAGATGCAGACCTTGCCCTCGCCGGACGGATAAAGCGGCGCCGGCGAAGCCGTCGGCTCTGCCTCCGCTGCCGGGGCGGGGGAAACGGCCTCCTCCGAGAAGGCGGCGTCTGCCAGATCCTGCGTCACCTCCTTTGCTGCCCGGACCAGAGAGCCGGCCGTGCAGCCGGAGAGCAGAAGCGAGGCGGCAAGGAGAATAAGAAGAAAGCGTTTCATTCCGAAGTTCCTTATATATGCTCAAAATTTTGAAATTATATTATACAGGAAAGTTCGCCCGCGGTCAATTGCATTGCCAAAAAGAGACAGGATTGGTATAATATAGAAAAAAGTCATGCGGAAGAAGGAAGAGAACCGATATGAAGACCATTGCCGTCATTGGAGCGGGAGCCTCCGGAATGCTCGCCGCGCTCTCCGCGGCGGAGGCCGGGGCACACGCCGTGCTGTTTGAGCGGCAGGCGCGCATCGGCCGGAAGCTCCTCGCCACCGGGAACGGGCGCTGCAACCTCACCAACACCGGGGCCGCGCTCGCGCACTATCACGGGGAGGACCCCGCCTTTGTCCTTCCGGCGCTTGCGGCGTTTCCGCCGCAGGAGGCGGTGGAGTATTTCCGCTCGCTCGGCCTCGTCTGCACGGAGCAGTACGGCGGGAGAGTCTATCCCTTTTCGGACGCGGCCGGCAGCGTGCTCGATGTGCTCCGCTATGCGCTTGATGCCGCAGAGGTCGAAGTGTGCCCCGGGGAGAGCGTGCGGCAGATCGTCCCGGACGGGCAGGGAATGCTCGTAAAAACGGAGCAGGGCTGCCGCCGGGCCGACGCCGCGATCGTCGCCTGCGGCGGGCGGGCCGGAGGCAGGCTTGGCGGCGTGGGAGACGGCTATGAGCTTCTCCGCTCCCTCGGGCACTCTGTGACGAAGCTGCACAGCTCCCTCGTCCCGCTCTTTACGGACACGGACTATCCCCGCTCCCTCAAGGGCGTCCGCGCCGAGGCCGGCGTCCGGCTGACGCTGGGAGAGGAGACGGTCGCGGAGAGCCGGGGAGAGGTGCAGTTCACGGAAAAGGGCGTCTCCGGCCCTGCCGTTTTTGACATTTCGCGCGCCGGCGCGAGCGAGGGCGGCGTTCTGCATCTGGATCTGCTGCCGGGGCTCGGAGAAAAGGACGTGCTTGCGCTGCTGCTGCAGCGGCAGCGGCTCTCGCCGGAAAAGGAGAACGGCGCTCTCTTTGCCGGGATCCTGCACAGCCGGCTGGGGCTGGCCGCCGTGAAAGCCGCCTCGCTCCGCCCCTCGGAGCCGCTCGGCGGGCGGACCGGGCGGGAGCTGAAAATGCTTGCGCATACGGCGAAGGACTTCTGCCTCACGATCACGGGGGCGGACGTTCTGGACAACGCCCAGGTGACGGCCGGCGGCGTCCGCACGGCGGAATTTGACCCCGGGACGCTGGAGAGCCGCCTCGCGCCCGGCGTCTATGCCTGCGGCGAGGTCCTCGATATCGACGGGGACTGCGGCGGCTACAATCTGCAGTGGGCCTGGGCCTCCGGGCGTCTTGCGGGAAGGAGCGCCGCCTTATGATCCGCATCCGCAATCTTCGCCTGCTGCCGGGCGAGCCGGAGGAGCTTCTGAAGGAAAGAGCCGCCAAAAAGCTCCGCATCGCCCCGGAGCAGATCCGGGAGGTGCGCATTTTAAAGCGCTCGCTCGATGCCCGGAAAAGAACGGAGATCCACTATCTCTTCACCGTCGCCGTCGCTGTGAGCGGGAACGAGGAAAAGCTCCTGCTCCGCGCGAAAACGCCGGATGCGGAGCTCTTTGCTGCGGACCCCGCGGAGCTCGAGGTGCCCGCCGCGGCGCCGCCGCAGAGAGAAGAGGACCGGCCGCTCGTCGTCGGCTTCGGGCCGGCGGGCATGTTTGCCGCGCTGCTTCTCGCCCGGGCGGGGCTGCGCCCCATTGTCATCGAACGGGGGCAAAAAGTCGAGGAGCGGCAGAAGGCCGTGGAAGCGCTCCGGCAGAAGGGCATTCTCGATCCCGAGAGCAACGCCCAGTTCGGCGAGGGCGGCGCCGGCACCTTCTCGGACGGCAAGCTCAACACCGGCACGCACGACAAACGCATCCGCTTCGTCCTGCAGGAATTCTGCCGGCACGGAGCCAAAGAGAGCGTCCTCTATGACGCCAAGCCGCACATCGGGACGGACGTGCTCGTCGGCGTTGTGAAACGCTTCCGCGAGGAGATCCTCTCGCTCGGCGGAGAGATCCGCTTTGAAACGCGCCTCGAGCGCCTTGAGCTTGCCGGCGGGCGCATCTGCGGCGCCGTTACGCGAAGGGAAAACGGCGAGATCACGATCCCCTGCCAGAACGTCATCCTCGCCATCGGGCACTCCGCGCGCGACACCTTCACGGCGCTCCATGCGCAGCAGATCCCGATGGAGCGGAAGGCCTTCTCCATGGGCGTGCGCATCGAGCACCGCCAGGAGGACATCAGCCGGGCGCAGTACGGCGCCGCGGCGGAAAAGCTGCCGGCGGCGGACTATTCGCTCAGTGTCCATCTGCCGGACGGCAGCAGCGCCTATTCCTTCTGCATGTGTCCCGGAGGGCAGGTCTTTGCCGCAGCGAGCGAGGAAAACGCCGTCTGCACCAACGGCATGAGCTACTCCCGGCGCGACGGGGAGAACGCCAATTCCGCCCTCCTCGTGACGCTCCTGCCCGAGGACTTCCCGGGGGAGGGCATCCTCGCGGGGATGGACTGGCAGCGGGAGATCGAGAAAAGAGCCTATGAATACGGCAGCGCCGCCGGGCCCTACTTCGCTCCCGCGCAGCTTGCCGGAGATCTTCTCGCCGGCCGTCCGAGCTCCGGGCCCGGCCGGATAAAGCCGACATATCTCCCGGGCGTCCGCTGGGGGGATCTGCAGGAGGTCCTGCCGGAGAAGATCCTGTCCGTCCTCAAAAACGCGCTGCCCGCGCTCGGGAAAAAGCTCCCGGGCTTTGACGCGCCGGACGCCGTGCTGACGGCCCCCGAGACGCGCTCGTCCTCCCCCGTCCGCATTTTGCGCGGGAGCGGCTGCGAGTCCTCCGTCCGCGGTCTTTTCCCCTGCGGAGAGGGCGCCGGCTACGCCGGCGGGATCACCTCCGCCGCCGTCGACGGCCTGCGCTGCGCGGAGGCCGTGATACGCAAGCTTGCGGAACAGCAGTAAAGCGCAAAGAGCCTCCCGGCATTCACCGGGAGGCTCTTTGCTTGCATTGAATCTTACGGCCGCACGAGCGTAAACGTCTCGCTTGCCGTAATCGTCGGCAGCTCGTTCGGGTTGCCGTTTTCGTCCACGCCGTAGATGCCGTTGAAGTTCCACCGCACCTCCATCGGCAGCGTGATGCTCTGTCCGCTCGCCACGGCGATCGAGAAGGTCGCGTGGTTCAGCTCCGTCTTGGAAAGCGCCGAGCCGCTGTAGTCGATCTCGGGGCTCTGCAGCTGTTTCGTCTCCCCGTTTACGGTGATGTAGAGCGAGGGGTACGAGGTGCAGTTCAAGGCGTAATGCGTGGCGTATACCGTCACGGTCAGCTCCACGTGCCCGCTGTCTGCCGTCACGGCGGTCCAGTCGGCCTCGATGTTGAGGCAGGTCCCGGTGTCGGAGGTGAAGCTTCCGC
>R19__coassemble_401_pt1 | contig 20535 bp, 17 predicted proteins | sample R19__metabat2_high_PE_006 | metagenome-assembled genome bin R19 | reverse complement strand
TTGTATATATATACATTGGCCTCTGCCCACATTATCGGGGCGCTGTCATCCTTTGGATAATCCCAATACTGGTCAAAGCCAAGAATATCCAGTTCCCGATAATAGACAGGTCTTGGCTCTTTGCTGAATTTGCTTTGCTCCGTTGTGAGCAGCAAGCCACCGGTTTCCGGGTCCCATATGTATTGGTACAATGCCTTGTTTCATCTCTTTTCTTTTTCCAGCTGTTCTCTTTTCAGCCTTGCTTTTTGAAGGACAATTTCAAAATTCGAATATTTTTTCCTTGCCTGCAAACCGTTGTCCACAATAATCTGCAGTGCCTGATCCATGCCTGCATAATCATTTCTGTGCGCGAGAAAATCAATCACGGCATCCTCATATGTGCCAATGTTGGAATCCTTCTTCACTATAAAACCATATGCATCGGATTCAGATACCGATATCTGAAGCAGGCAGAACTCCTCGCTGTAAAGCCTCACATATGACTCGAGAAGCATTCTTGACCAGGGATATTCCGTTGCGGGGAACTGCAGGAAAAGTTCAATCTCCTGAATAGGAATATAGTCCCCGTTGCACATCTCCGAAAGCACGGCATCGGTGTTTTCGACGTCGAAATGGATCTTGTCTTTTCGAACCAGAAGATTCTGATCTACGCGAACCATTTCCTGCAGAACATCTTCCCAATAGATCTGCACGCCAAGCTCATTGCTCAGATCTTTCAGTTCTGCTACCTGGACAGTTTCATGCTCTCGGCAGAACATCCGGTAAACATCGCTCATCTCAAGCCTCGTTCCCTTTGCCGACACGACAGAGCCGCCAAAATAGAACTTGTCTTTCAGCAAATAAGCGAGAACATTTCTGTAAGCCCAATCCCGATATCCCGGCGTATTCATTGCAATGGCAGGGCACTTCTCGCGAATGATCGCAGAAATGTCCTGAGAAACGAGATATCCCTTGCGGTCAATTTCCTGCTGCATATAATACGCCAAATGCTGCAATTCCTCCGGTGTTGCAGGGAAGTTGCGCGCATACATATAGGTCTCCGATGCAACATTAACGAGGCCTGGCGTCTGGACAAGGGCAAACTTAATCCTTTCAATCGGGAGATACCAAAGCTCAGTCTGCAGCTGATCATAGTTCTGCTCTGTCTGACTGTTTTTCAGCGCATTCAGTACATCCTGCGCAGGATTCATCGAAACATTGCGACATTTCAGCGCAGCAGAATCTGCATAGATGCCTCTCCGCGGTGTCGTCATCAATGCGTCTCTCAGCGCAGTCTCGTTGTAGATATTAAACTTCGTATTTAATTCCGTTTGCCATCTCTTGAGAATCTGTTTGAGATAAATGCAGCTTGCACCCTGATCAAATGTCTCCTGGATTACATCCCAGATCTCGCTGAGCAGTCCGCTTTGATCGTCGCTCTGTTTGGCATATATTCTGCCGTCAATATAATTTCCGCGATGCTTGAGGAGAACGGTCAGCGCAGCATCCTCCTGCGGAAGCTGATTCGGGAATTCCTCCGCATATAGGTCACGGAATCGGTCCAGCCCGATTGCATTTGGCAAGAGGCCGTTTTCAAAATATTTCTCCAGGATCCTGTTGATGGAATCGACTTTTTCTGTGCGTTCTTCTTTCCTTTGCTCCGGTTCGCTCTTTGGCACAATCACCAGATTAGTCTGTTTCGTCTTTCCCTTTGAAACATACCGGAATTCCACAAACAGATTCAGAACCCGCCAATAATAGCCGTTTGCCTGTCTGTCCTTGTTCTTAAAGAAAATATCCTGCTGCAGCGCCGCCAGGCTCTTTCCCAAGGCAGTATCGTCCGCTGTATAAATGCTCGCGCCATGCAGCGTCTTGACAACATAAGCATCCGCCTGACTCAGATATGGCATGTATAAGCGCAGTACTTCGCTGTACCGCATTGCTTTTGCCTCGACAAGCCAGTTTGCAAAATCCGCTTTCACCGTTTTTTCGTCTTCTTCATCCGGCGTTGCGGTATCGGATGCACTTGCTGCAGTGCTGTTATTTTCTGCTGTCTCGCTTCCTGCGGCTGCAGAATCCTCTTGCGTTGCCTCTGCAGTTTCTGACGCTTCCAGAGCGGAAGGGGCGTCGGATGTCTGTGCTGCTTCTTCTGCGTCCATGTATTTCTCGCCAATCACAACGCCAACATACTCTGCCAGATATTCCAAGGCTTCCCTGTATGCTCCGCCGTTTTGCCGATTTTTCTGGATGTACTGCTTGCTCTGAAGAAGTTGAAGAAGGATGGCAGATAGCTGCGCCCGATCCATCGTAAAGATGATATTTCCCTGCTGCAGATCGCTTCTTTTCACCAAGATCTGGCAGGCGCTGAGAGCAGCCACAATCTGTTGCTGCTGCTTATAATTCATTCCATGCTTATCATGGAGCCATTTTTGGAACTTTTCACCCTGAAAATGCGCGGGCCGCGTATTTTTGGATGCCTCTTTTTCGGATTCTTCCGCCAATACAGGCTCTTCCTTTTCCCGGACCGGTTCCGGTTCTTCCTGCTTTGGCGGCTCTTCATGCAATTCCGTTATACCTGCGAATTCGGAATAATACTCCAGAGCTTCTTTCAGCGTACCCTTATTTTTTACATTTTCCGTTTCGAATTGCGGATCTGCCATCAGTGTTCCATATGAAAACTCGGCAATCTCCCGGTTTTCGGTAAAGAGGGTGCACGTTGGAGAGATCCGCTTGATCATATAGAATTGAATACGGTCCAGGCGACGCATAACTGCAATCCGCTCAAGATCCGGAAGCTTTTTCTCAGTCCTCATCCAGACGGCAAAATTTTCTTTCGTCAAGGAGGATGACGTAATGGACACCGACATTTTCGCCGGAGCAGGCTGCTCCGCAGGCTTTGCCTCCTCTTTCAATGCCGGCACCGGCTCTTGTTCGATCTGCGTTTCCGTTTTCGGAACCGACGCCTCAATTTTTTTCCAGTCCCGTGCCGGGATTTTTCTCCGATATGTTATAACGACATTTTCTTCGTCTACATTGCAAAGGCGCAGAAGTTCCTTTACAGCAGTCATAAGTTTGCCCGCGGAAAGATCTACCTCTGCATAGAGATCCGGCAGAATCGGATATGCCCCGTTTAGAATGACCGCCCCCTGCGCGGTGGCGAAATCATCGCTGACGATAGAGTCGATATCCCCTATGGCAAGCTTGCGGAACACATCTTCATAATCTTCCACGAGGCATTGAACGAGCCGGATATAGGCCTCGCGCCACCGGTTTGTTCCGGACGCCCTATTCTCTCCGAAGTATCGGATCTCAACCGGCACCGTATAGGCAAGCGAGAGCGGAGTACGGAAATGATATTCCTGCATAGCATCCGCTTCGGCTTTATAATAATAGATGCGATTGCGCCTTTCCGCCCAATCCGCCTGGTCCAAAATCGCCGTAACTTCTCCGATATCCGCCTTGACCAGCATGGAAATAAACGTTGGCGTTGCTCCGGCGTTCTCTCTCTTCAAAGCTTCGCAGACTGCGTCTTCCAAATAAGACCGGTCTTCCAGGCTGGCCGGTTCGATCTCCGGAAGTTCGGAGACTTCCGCGTCCGCCGTGTCTGCAGAATCTACATCGGCAGTTTGAGGTTCTTCCGCAGTCTCAGCCTGCCCGTCCGGCTCGTGCGCATCTTCGATTTCCAGGCTTACTCTCGCCTCATTGTCAGAAAATGCGTTTTGCTTCACCGCAGGCTCATTTTCTTTTTTCAAGTACCAGGCCGGAGCCTGGTCTGTGCTGTTGGTGCCATTGGGAGCATAAATGAACTTGTGTCCATCCTTGCTCAGGGCATATACGGCTCCCGGGCTCATAACCCATAGCGCTCCGCCTTGGGCACGCTGATCTACATAGTCGGCGTGCAGAGCATTCAATTTCGCGACAAGTGGATCTGTTTCCTCTGCCGGACCTTTCTCCGGGGCTTCTGCCGGCTCACTTACAGTAGCCGGTTCCTCCTCTTTTTCTTCCGTTTCCGGCTCTGCAGCAGACTTTGTTTCTTTTACCAAAACAAAGCCTGCATATTCTGCCAGCAATTCAAGCGAACGCGTAAAGAGGCCTTGCTCTTCCTTATCTTTTTCGATAAATTCGCTCTTGGACATAAGCTCGCTCATCCAGGACGCAAGCTTTGCTCTGTTGATGGAGTACATCTTGCATTCACCAGATACGAGCCGTTTTGCCATCTCCTGGCTAACCTTGATCTTACGCAGGACACTGTTTGAGAAATTGATCGTTAAATTCTTTTCCATTCTCAGCCATTTGGAGAATTGGAACTCGCTCATTAAATGATCCTGTCTCAGCTCCGGTTTTTTCTGGAAAACAACTTTTTCCTCTACGGGCACAGGCGAAATGGCCTGGCTTTGCGCCTTTTGCTCATTTTCTTCTTTGCTCAAAGAAGATGTTTGCGGTTTCTGGTCTGTGCAAGGAGGCGCCGACCTCTCTGCAATTTTCCAACAGCGTCTGCCATAACGCCCGACCTCTTCAATTTTCTCTACATATTCCGCGTTTCTCAGCTCGTTGAGCAGATCATCTTCTATATTGGCCTTGAAAACATAGATATAGCCTGCGAACTTTGTATATGGGATTTTCCTCGATGTTAAGAAAGCCGTTACCGTTTTGGCAGGAACTTCCGGGGCTTTTTCCGGCTGCTGCGCGACTGCAGCTTTCTCATTTTTTGTTTCGTTTTCCTTTTGTATCTCGGCCAGCCGAACGTTCTCCTGCGTTATCGAGTTTTCTATCCTTTCGACTTGTCGACGCATGTTCTGGAGTGCCAGCTCCATTCCATTCCATTTTTGCCGGGCAGATGCAGCCATCTCCTGCTGAGCCTTTAGCGTCTCCTCTACGGCAGCCGCTTCTGCTGCAGAACGATCCCGTTCCTGCTTATAATTTTCGCTCTGTTTTTTTAGCCCGGCAATTTCGGATTCCAGCCGGTCAATTTTCTCTTGAAGTTCCGCCCTTTCCCGCTCCTGCTTTTCTGCATTCAGCCGGCATTGATCCCGCTTCTCTTCCGTCTCGCAAATCATTTGTTCTAATGCGGATAATGCAGATTTCTTTGCTTGTGCTGTTCCTTCCAGCCGAAAGATTGCGTTCCGCAGCGATGTTCTTCTCTTGTTCCAATAAGCAATTTGCTCGCGGCATTCGCTTTCGCTGCTGCCTCCCGGATTCCATTCCGATTTTTCCTCATTCTTCGGCAGACCGCCATCAATCTTTTCAAGAATCGAATAGAAATCCTGCTCTTTCAGAATGAGGATAGAAGATCCCTGTTCCTGCAGCCGGACTGCATTTTCTATTTTTGTTCCGTAATTGCCGTATTTCCAGGCCGCGTTTGAATACTGACCGACAAGGAGAACATCTGTGTTGCTGCTTACATAGTCTACTACGATCCCGCCGTGGCGTTTGATCCGTTCTCCCACTGCGCTTTTGGACTGCCGCGCAAAAACGCCGGAAAGGCAGACTCGTTTCCCCTGAAGCCCCGGAAACTCGTCCACTCCACAATATTTAATATTGAGTTCCGCAGATGAATTTTCTTCCGCCATTGCCCTTTCCTTCTTTCCAACGTCTGCGCAATCGTCTGCACGGATTTCAAAAATATAGAATTAGAGATATTATATAATACCATTAAAGGAAACTCTTTTCTAGCCTGAAATTCCTTTTTCTGAAAGATTCCTCTCTTTTCTTTTTCCATATTGTGTTTTCCCTCCGTTTGAGATAAAATTCTTTCCAGCCTGAACTCCCACCGGTAAAGGAGCGACATTCGATGAACAGCATTCCAATTCCCGTAATCCGCAGGTTTCCCGCTTATCTGCGGGCACTGAATGAATTTTCCTGCAACCATATATTAAAAACCACGTCCGCTGCGCTAAGCAAACATATGGGGTCATCCGCCTCCCAAGTCCGTCAGGATTTCTCCGCCCTCAACGGTGCCGGGCAACAGGGTGCCGGATATGACGTGGCCGAGCTACGCAAGGCGCTGGAGGCCCTGGCTGGCCTGGGCCGCGCCGTGAATGCAGTCATGGTGGGGACAGAGGCCGCGGGGCTTGCCCTGCTGAAAAGCGGCATTTCGGGCGGGATGAACGTCTCGATACGGGAGATCTTTTCCGAAGGCGCCTGCACGCCGGAAGAAGAATATCAAACGCTGCATTTTCAGGCGATCGATGCTTTCCCTGCGTTTATCCGGAGCGCGCAGCCCGATCTGGTCATCATCAACACCGCGGATACGCTCGCACGCTGGGTCATGGATCTCGCCGTCAACAATGGAGTTCCGGCTGTGTGGAACCTCACTGAAAAGGACCTTCTGGAAACAGAGAATACGCTGGTAGAGAACCTCGGCTGGTCGGACAGCATTCTTTTCCTGAATGCAAAGAGGATCGCGCTTGAAAACGGGAGCAAAATTCCGAAAAATGTGCTTAAGCGGATGCCGATCTATCTACGAAAGCTGCAGGAGCTGATCGACCTTGGCACCCGTTCCGTTACCTCGAGCGAGCTGGGGCAGCAGCTCGGAACCACTCCTTCCCAAGTCCGGCAGGATCTCAATTTTCTGGGGCCATCCGGAAGGCAGGGGCTCGGTTACGACATTCCGGAGCTGTGCCGGAAGATCGGAGCGCTGCTCGGGCTGGACGAGGTCGCCTCCTGTGCACAGATTGGGCAGGGCATATGGAGCAGGACCTTTGCCGACCCACTTCTCCTCACCTGCTGCGGGCTGGATCTGACCGCCGTATTTGAAAAGAGCGCCGATGCGCAGCAGGAGCTGAGCTGCGGCGAGGCCGATCTGGCGATTATCGAAGCTCCCGACCGCGGGCAGATCATCTCCGCCGACGCCTTAAACGAGCGCGGCATCAAGGCCGTGTGGAACCTCTCTGATTTTGACCTTGTGGAAGGCGCAGACTGCGAACTGGTCGAAAATTTTCATTTGGAAGACAGTCTTTTCATTCTGCTCAGCCGCGACTATCTCCGCCGGGACGATGAAAAAAAAGAAGTGATGCAGGCAGCGCGCAAGCTGCCGGAGGCTCCGGCCGAGATCCCACAAGGTGTTCCGGAAGCTGCTGAACCTGCTCCAAGGCCCGCCCCTGCGCCCAAATCTCCTGCGCTCCCTGTCCCCGATTCCGGCGACGGGCCCTATGCCTTTCTCTCCTACTCTCACCGGAACACCGAAAAGGCCATGGAGATCATCCGGATGCTCCAGGAGAACGGCTACCGGATCTGGTTCGACGACGAGATCGAAGGAGGGACCGGATGGAGAGACTCTCTGGCCACGAAGATCGAAGGGTGCAGCGTGTTTGTCCTGCTGATGTCGGAGGAATATCAGAAGTCCAAATACTGCAAAAGGGAGCTCTATTTTGCCGACACCAACGACAAGCCGATGCTGCAGATCAGCATTGACGGCACGCCGCTCTCCAGTGAATTCAAATTCATTCTGGGCGGCATTCAGGCGATCCGGCTGAGCTCTTCGCCCGACCATAAGTTTCTGGAAAAACTGCGGAAGATCGAAGCCCTGCATGCGATCAAAGCGCGATAGAATCGAAATTCAGCCCATCGGGACCAAAGTCCGATGGGCTGAAGCCGTTTCAGGCGTTTCGCGTTTTTCTTTCCTTTTTCTCAACACCGGGTAACCATATCGCGCACTGTTCTGTAGAATACGGCGCGGACGACCTTGCTTGTTTCGAGATATCCGTTCTTGACGAGATTATCAAGAACTGTTTTCCTGAAATAGCTGGAATCCGTCACGCCGAGATGGGCGGCAATGTCCGCGCTTTTGTGGGCTTGATGATAACAGAAGGACAGCACATCAGCATCATGCTTCGTCCCTCCCGGAACAGGCGCATATGTCAGCATGGGCAAATCGTCGTCGCGCAGGCCGGTCTCATAGGTCAGGTCGGGCAGGACGAGCGTAAAGTGGTCCGATGCAGAAGAAATATACGGGCGATGGGCTTCATCGGCATCCCGGTATTCCTCCGTAATCTTATCAAAACCCGTCCCGGCTGATTCCATCACATTGCAGCTTACCAGCACATTGGCAATCAGCTCGTTCCTGCGCTTGGAGATGATGCCGGACAGATCATAAGTCTTGCCAAACCGATCGCCGCGATAGAAGCCGCCGGGAGAAGTGATCTCCAGGCGATCGCGGAACATGTCTACCTGGATCTGCGTTCCGTCCAGAAAGTAATCGCGATGAGCCACGGCGTTGATCACGCCCTCAAATAATGCACGCTTGGGATAAGCATCGAGGTTGATCCTTGAATCTCCCAGCTTGGTCATGGAATGATTCATCCGCTGAGTGACAAATTCCATCATGGCGTTGATCACATCGATGATGCTGCCGTTATAGCGGTTGATCGTAACGATCCGCTCGCTGCCTTTGTTGAAGCCGGAGAAGACAGAGCACATGACCTCCGTCTTTTTTCCGGCATAATGATCCGCAAACAGCAGCGCGCCGTTGGCCAGCATCCCGTTCTCATCGAAGAATCCGATGGAGTGAAGTGCCTTGTCTGTGAGTGCCTTGCCATTATTGTGCTGCGCATAGAAGGCCTGCAGCGTTTGAAAATCGGCAGGATCGTAAAGCGTATCGGATGTCAGCACATCATACTGGGTATTCTTGCTGCGGACGCTCATCTCGATGATTTCTTCATAGGTGGCACCGTTGGTAAAGCCGTCGCGCCGCATAAAGATAGAAGGGATCCCCTTATATTTCAGAATGACCGGCTTGACCGCAGATTCGGCCACATGTACATAAATGATAAAACGCTCCGAACCATTGATCTCATAGCGGATAAACTTCACCTTCATCTGCGGGCGGGGCGTCAGATGCTCATTGACCCGGTTATTGAAGAAGTTGCGTTCGCTGTCCGCCGCAGCACGTTCGAAGCCGATCAGTTTGTTGGTCTTATCCTCCACGCCGATATAAAAATCGCCACCGGAAGCATTGGCAAACCCGGCAACGGTCTTCAACCAGCCTACCGGTTCATCCCGGTTCAGTTTGCTCTTGCATTCAAAACATTCGCTTTCAAGCCGAACATCGCCAATAATTTCTTCCAGATACATCTTGGCCACTCCTTGTTTGAAGTATGCTTCAACTATACTTCAAGATTACTTCAAAGTCAACTTCAAGATTACTTCAAATTCAACTTCAAGATCACTTCAATTTGAAATTGAAGTAGATGAAGATTCGCTTCCTTCATCTGCTTCTCTCTTCGCCTTCTGCTTCTCCAGCGCCAGAAGCGGGGCGAGGAGCTCCGATTCCTGCAGGATGCGGGTGTCGACCGTGTCGTAAAAGCTGCTGATGGCGAAGAGGAGCATGACGGAGTAGGCATCGCCGGAGAGGGCGCGGAGGAGAATGCCAAATGCCAGGACGGCGTTTCGCGTCGGGAGGAGGGCATAATCCTCCGGGAGCGAGACGGAAGGGTCCTCCGAGCGCGGGAAGGGGCCGAGAAGCATGGTGTCCGCGATGCGCCGCGTGTCGGAAAGGCAGAAGAGCCGGCGGTCGGGCTCGGGCCAGGGAACGTCGCGATAGGATTCGTTGCGGGCGATCTTCGTGACGGAGTCATGGGAGAGGCCATAGCGTTCGGCAAGGGCGGAGAGCGTGACGCCGCCATTGACAAGCTCCCGGCGGAGCTCCGTCACCTGTTCATCCGTCAGCTTCCGGCGTGCGGAACGGGGGCCCGTACGCTTTTCTCCGGCCGGAGCGGCGGACGGAAGCGGCCACAGGTCCGGAGGGAGCTTCGACGTGACGTCCGAATAATATCGGCCGGAGCGGATGGCCTGGACGGTCGAGGCGGAGACGCCGAACTCCGCGCCGATCTCCCCTGCCGGGCGGCCGGAGCGCAGAGCGCGGACGATCTCCGCGACCTGCGTATCCGTCAGCTTCCGCTGGGCGCGGTTCACGCGGCCGCGATGCGCTTCCGACTGGCGGGCGCGCGTCTCGCCCGAAGGGAGCCGGCCGAGGCGATGGAGGCGCGTATGGTCCCCACGGGACATCAGGGCAAGGTTCTCCGGACGGTTGTCCCTTTTGTTGCCGTTGAGATGGTGCACCACCTCGTCTTCCGTCAGCTCCCGGCCGAGGAGTTGCTCCATGACGCAGCGATGCTGCGGCTTCTGCACGCCGTCGCGGCAGATCTTGAGATAATCCGAGGACACCGTTCCTCTCTCCTTTCTGAAATACAAAGCTTGTTTCCGGGCTCTGCTGCGCATTATAGCACACGGCCTGTTCCCGTGAGGGAACAGGCCGCAACTTTTTCGGGAGGTCTCTGTGTTTTCGTCAAGAAAGAAGAGCAGCTTTCAAAAAGCTTCTACCGTCCTTCTCATTTTGAAAGAATTTGCTTGCAATTTGCTTCACGTTGTCATATATTGTATTCAAAGGAGTGATCTTATCTATGACAACGATCAGTATTCGTTTGGATGACGAAATGAAGCAGGATCTGGATGAAATGTGCGATGAAATGGGCATCAACCTCACGACATTCTTTATGATCTATGCGAAACGGGCGCTGCGGGACCGCAGGATCCCATTTGACGTATCGGCGCCGGCGGACCCTTTTTACTCTTCTTCCAATCTCCGCCAGCTGGAAAAGGCTTCCCATCAGATCCGGCAGGGGAAGACCGTTACATTCGACCTGTCTCAGCTCGAAGCAATGGCAAATGAGTAAGATCACTTTTGCAGAAGACGCCTGGGAGGAGTATTTATACTGGCAGACGCAGGATAAAAAGACTTTACGCAAGATCAATGCTCTGCTGAGCGATATTCAGCGGTCTCCTTATGAAGGGGAAGGGAAGCCGGAGCCTTTAAAAGGCAATCTCCAGGGAAAATGGAGCCGGCGGATCAATGAAAAAGATCGCCTCGTATATGCCATCGAGCAAGACCGGGTCCTTGTCTTTCAGTGCAAGGGGCACTATGATCACACGGTCTGACAAAAGAGCCGCTTTCGATGAGGTCCATCCTCCGAAAGCGGCTCTTTTTTGCATAAAAATGTCAACTTCAACTTCAAGATCACGCTCTGCTGTGCCTGTTCCCGTGAGGGAACAGGCCGCAATTTTTTCGTGCGCCTTTTGTGCTCTGACGGTAAAACTTTATTTATAATGCTTTTTATTATTGACGTTATCTGCTATTTTATTTATAATAATAGACATTATTGGGATGGTGATCACGAATGAGAAAAGCCGCATATCATATCCTTCCGGGAACGGAAGCGGTCTTAAGCACGATGGGAGAACAGATCAAGCTCGCACGGCTTCGGCGGAGCCTGTCGGCGGAGCTGACAGCGGAACGCGCCGGGATCAGCCGCGCCACTCTTTGGAAAGTGGAAAAAGGCGATCCATCCGTTGCCATGGGAATCTATGCCGCTGTTCTGCATGCCTTGACCGGCATGGATAAGGATCTGCTCCTGGTGGCCAAGGATGACGAGATGGGCCGACAGCTTCAGGATCTGGATCTGATCACAAGAAAACGCGCGCCAAGGAGGAACCGTGAATGACAAGTTCCCAAAAGGTCATCTATGTTTATGATGATTTCTCTTCAAGCACACCGCTTCTTTTGGGGATGCTCTACGTGAATCCATGGAAGGGCGGAGAAATATATTCCTTCGAGTACAGCAAAGACTGGCTGAAAAAGAACAGGCTTACGCTGAATCTGGATCCCGAACTCCTTCCGTATGCCGGGAGGCAGTTTCCTTCCGGGAAGAATATTTTCGGGCTGTTTGCCGATGCTTCGCCGGACCGATGGGGACGTGTCCTTATGAATAAGCGGGAAAGGATCCTGGCCGAGAAAGAAGGCCGTAAGCCGTCAAAGCTCTATGACAGCGATTACCTGCTGGGCGTGTATGATGAAACGAGGATGGGCGGCATCCGGTTTAAAACCGATCCGAACGGTCCGTTCCTTTCAAACGATAAAGAAACGGCGGCGCCTCCCTGGGCCAGCCTTCGTACCTTGGAGGAAGCCTCCAGAAATCTTGAACAGGATGGAACCGGCCTGTCCGAGCGATGGATCGATCAGCTGATCCGGCCGGGGTCTTCCCTTGGCGGTGCCCGGCCAAAGGCAACGGTGACCGATCCGAAAGGGCAGCTTTGGATCGCAAAATTTCCTTCCGGGAAGGACGAAAACGATACCGGCGCCTGGGAAATGGTAGTGCATGATCTTGCAGCGCGCTGCGGTTTGAATGTTCCGGAGGCAAAACTTGAAAAATTTTCTTCTCTCGGCAGCACTTTTCTTGTAAAACGCTTTGACCGGGAAGGCGCTAAAAGGATCCACTTTGCTTCTGCGATGACACTTCTTGGGAAGACGGACGGCGCATCCGCAGCGGATGGAAGCAGCTATCTGGAACTTGCTGCATTTATAAGGTCCTATGGTGCCAACCCGAAAAAAGATCTGCTTGAGCTATGGAAGCGGATCGTTTTCAATATGGCAGTCAGCAATACCGATGATCATTTGAGAAACCACGCTTTTATTCTTACCGAAAAAGGCTGGACGCTCTCACCTTTATATGACGTAAATCCGGTTCCTTACGGGAATGAACTTTCCCTTAATGTCGACGAAGAAGACAACAGCATCCGCATGGACCTTGCCGTGCAGACAGCGGTCCGTTTTGGCATCTCTGTGCCGGAGGCGGAAGCCTATGCAGAAAGCATTCGGGAAACCGTAAAAGATGGCTGGGCTTCCCTTGCATCCAAATATGGTCTGTCGCGAAGACAGCAGGAAGACATGCGGCCTGCTTTTCATGCATGTCTGGAGTAAGAAGCAAAAAAGAGCAGCTTTCGATGAGGTCTCCTCCGAAAGCGGCTCTTTTTATATGCCGCGGCAGATCCTGCGATGCTCCGCAGCTCTTCCCTTCACCCGCACAGGATCATCGCCCCCGAGATCAGCACGATGCTGAGGACGATGGAGAGCGAATTGAGGACGCTCGCGAGACCGTAGTCCTGGCGGAACTCGGCCGTGTAGGCCGGGCCGATGGCGGGGATGGGGGCGAGGAAGACGATGACGAGGGCGAGGCGGATCTCGGCGTCCAGCGGGAGGAGCAGCCAGGCGATCAGGGCGAAGGCGAGGCCCGCGCCGTAGCGGAGGAGCAGATAGCGCGCGAGGCGCGGCAGCTGCTCGCGGCTGCCGATGTGGAACCCGACTCCGATCATCAGCATGGAGAGGAAGGCGTTGGAGTTCGCGATCAGCTGGGCATACTGCACGAGAGGGCCGGGCAGCGTGAGGCGCAGGATGCAGAGGACCGTCATGACGACGTAGGCGTCGAGCGGAATGGAGCGGATCAGAGAGCGGCCGAGCGCGCGCAGGTCGATGCCCTTTCCGCCGGAGCCGAGGCCGCTCGCGACGCCCGTGCAGAGGCCGAGCGTGATGAAGGCGTTGCCGATATCGTAAAAGCAGACGGCGACGACGCCCGCCGCGCCGAGGAAGCCCTGGGCGAAGGGCATGGCGAAGTTGCCGATGTTGGTGCCGGAGAGGTTGATGAGGCCGAAGACCTGCGCGTCCTGCCCCTTGCTGCGGTTGCCGAGATACTGGAAGAGCATGTGGAGCGCGCCCGCCGCGAAGCCGAGGACGGGGAGGAAGAGCAGCGAGCGCTCCATCGCCCGGCCGTTGAAGTTGACGACGATGGCGGCCGTCAGCGTCACCTTGCTGACGAGGCGGGAGAGCATGTGAAAATCGCTGTCCTTAAAAAAGCCGAAGCGGCGGAGCAGATAGCCGAGAAGAATGGCGCCCGAAAAGCAGCCGGACTGGACAAAAACTTCCTTCATATACAAAACGTTCCTTTCGGATCCGATCGGATCGGATAAAAGATAGAATACGGTCTTCCGCGGAAAAGGTCAAGCCCCGTTTCCCCGTTAAAAAAAGATCGCGGCGGGCGATCTTTTTCTTGCATTTTCCGCCGGGAGCGAGTATTATAATTTTACAAATTGCAAAATTTTGCAATTCGAATTTTTTATCTTTCAAGGAGTTTCCCCATGAAAAAGCTGATCGCGCTTCTCTGCATCGCAGCGCTCGTGCTCTCCTTCTCCGCCGTTGCCTTTGCCGACACGGCCGCCGAGGAAGAGGAAGAGCCCGTTGAGCTCATCGTTTTCGCCGCCGCCTCCATGACTGAGGCCATGAACAACATCATCGCCGACTACGAGGCGCTCTATCCCAACGTCACCATCATCGCGACCTATGATTCCTCCGGCACCCTGAAGACCCAGATCCAGGAAGGCGCCGACTGCGACATCTTCATTTCCGCCGGCCAGAAGCAGATGAACCAGCTCGACATCACCGCCGACGAATCCGTCAACACGGACAAGCTGGACTTCGTCATTGAAGACACCCGCTTCAACATTCTCGAGAACAAGTGCGCCCTGTGCCTCGCCGACAACACCAAGCTGGAGATCGCCTCCTATGACGACCTCGCCGAGATGCTCGCCGACGATTCCTGCGAGATCATGCTCGCCATGGGCAACTCCGACGTCCCCGTCGGCCAGTACACGCAGAAGATCCTTGCCTACTATGACCTGAGCGAAGAGGATCTCGCCGCTGCCGGCAAGATCACCTACGGCTCCAACGTCAAGGAAGTCACCACGGCCGTCTCCGAGGGCACGGTCGACTGCGGCATCATCTATGCTTCCGACGCCTACTCCGCCAACCTCACGCCTGTCGCTCTGGCCGACGCCGAAATGACCGGCGGCCGCGTCATCTATCCTGCCGCCGTTCTGAACATCACGCAGAACGAAGAGGCAGCCCGCGCCTTCCTCGAGTACCTCAAGGGCGAGGAAGCCTCCGCACGCCTGGCCGAAGTTCTCTTCACTCCGCTCTCCACGGTGGAAGAAGAGCCTGCTGCATAATCGGTCCGTTTGTGGTAAGATAAGGGCAAAGCAGAGCTTCTGCTTTGCCTTTTTTGATGGACTCTGTCCGATGGGGGGAAATGCCGATGAATCTGTTTCCGCTGACCAATTCCCTGCGCATCGCCGCGATCTCGGCGGTGATCGTCTTCTTCGCAGGGATCTTTTTCGCGTATTACGTGGCGAGGCTGCCGAAACTCGTCAAGGGCGTGCTGGACGTGTTCCTCACGCTGCCGCTCGTCCTGCCGCCGACCGTCGTCGGGTATCTCATTCTGCGCGTGCTCGGGCCGAAGCGCCCGATCGGGCTCTGGGTGCTGGAGCACTTCGGCACGAAGCTCACGATGCACTGGTGGAGCGCGATCTTCGCGGTGGTCGTCGTCGTGTTTCCGCTGATGTACCGGACGGCGCGGGGCGCGTTCGAGTCCTTTGACGAGACGCTCGCCGACGCGGGGAGGACGCTCGGGCTGTCCAACACCTATATCTTCTGGCGCATCCGCATGCCCTACTGCAAGCAGGGCATCATCGCGGGGGCCGTGCTCGCCTTCGCCCGCGCCATCGGCGAATACGGGGCGACGTCCATGGTCGCGGGCTACACGCCCGGGAAGACCGCCACCGTTGCCACCGAGGTCTACCAGCTCTGGCGCACGGGGGACGACGCGACGGCGCTGAAGTGGGTGCTGATCAACATTGCCATTTCCGCCGTCGTCCTGCTCGCCGTCAACATGCTGGAGAAGAAGGAGAGGGTGAAGTAAGATGGCGCTGAGCGTAGATATTGAAAAGAACCTCGGCAGCTTCCGGCTGCGCTCCCGCTTCGAGACCGGGGACGAGACGCTCGCCCTCTGCGGCGCCTCCGGCTGCGGCAAATCCATGACGCTCAAATGCATCGCGGGGATCCTGCGGCCCGACAAGGGGAAGATCGTCCTCAACGGGAGGACGCTCTTCGACAGCGAAAAGCACATCGACCTCCCGCCGCAGAAGCGCCGCGTCGGCTATCTCTTCCAGCAGTACGCGCTCTTTCCGAACCTGACCGTGGAGCAGAACATCGCCGTCGCCCTCAAGGGGAGGAGCAAAGAGGAGCGCGGGCGCATCGTCGCCGAAAAGGTCCGCGCCTTCCACCTTGAGGGGCTCGAGAAGCACCGCCCCGCCCAGCTCTCCGGCGGGCAGCAGCAGCGCACGGCGCTTGCGCGCATCATGGCGAGCGAGCCGGAGATCCTCCTGCTCGACGAGCCCTTTTCCGCGCTCGACAGCGAGCTGCGCTTCCACATGGAGAACGAGGTAAGGCAGGCGATCCGCGATTTCCGGCAGAGCGTCATCCTCGTGACGCACAACCGCGGGGAGGCCTACCGCATCGCCGACCGCATCGCCTCCATGGAAAAGGGAGCGATCCTCTCGGTCCTGCCCAAAAAAGAGTGGATAGCGGCATCGAATTCTGTTATAATACAAGTTGACACTGCGCCGGAGAACATCATCGTCGTAAACGGCGGCTCCGGAGCGCAAACGTAAGTGATTTTTTCTAAAACGGGGGAAGAGAGAAAATGAAGCTGATCCGCACGGAGGACGCCGTCGGGCAGGTCCTCTGTCACGATATGACGCAGATCATCAAGGACGAATTCAAGGGCGCCCGCTTCACCAAGGGGCACATCGTCACGGAGGAGGACATCCCCGTGCTGCTCTCGATGGGCAAGGAAAACCTCTACGTCTGGGAGGTCAAGGAGGGCATCCTGCACGAAAACGACGCCGCCGAGCGGCTGTGCCGCGTGTGCCGGAACGAGAACATGGACCGCAGCGCCGTCAAGGAGGGCAAGATCGAGCTCAAGGCCGCGATCGACGGGCTCTTCCGCGTCGACACCGAGCGGCTCAACGCCATCAATTCCATCGACGAGATCATGATCGCGACGCGCAAGGGCAACATGCCCGTCAAGAAGGGCGACAAGCTCTGCGGGACGCGCGTCATTCCGCTCGTCATCGAGGAGAGCCGGCTCGATGAGGTCGACGCCGCGGCGGGCGACACGCCCATCCTCGAGCTGCTGCCGTACAAGCTCAAAAAGGTCGGCGTCGTGACGACGGGGAGCGAGGTCGCCAAGGGGCGCATCCAGGACACCTTCACGCCCGTCATCGAAGCAAAGCTCGCCGCCTACGGCATGGAGATGACGGAGCACGTCTATACCGAAGACGGGCTGGAGAACGTCGTCTCCGCGATCCGCTCCATGCGGGAGAAGGAGCTCGACTGCATCCTCTGCACCGGCGGCATGAGCGTGGACCCGGACGACAACACGCCCGGCGCCATCAAGGCCTCCGGCGCCAACATCGTCACCTACGGCGCGCCCGTCCTGCCGGGCGCCATGTTCCTGCTCGGCTATTACGACGACGGGATGCCCGTGATGGGGCTGCCCGGCTGCGTCATGTACGCGAAGGCCACGATCTTCGACCTCGTTCTGCCCCGCGTCGCCGCGGGCGTGCGGATGACGAAGAAGGACTTCGTCGTGCTCGGCGAGGGCGGGCTCTGCCTCGGCTGCGGCGAGTGCCGCTATCCGGTCTGCCCGTTCGGGAAATAAGAGCGATGCAGGACCGCTATCAACGGGAGATCTCCTATCTGCGGATCTCCGTCACGGAGCTGTGCAACATGCGCTGCCGGTACTGCATGCCGGAGGACGGCGTATGCAAGAAGAGCCACGAGGAGATGCTCACGCAGGAGGAGACCGTGCAGGCCGTGCAGGCCGCGGCCTCGCTCGGCATCTCCAAGATCCGCATCACCGGAGGCGAGCCCCTTATTAAGAAAAATATCGTGAGCCTCTGCCGGGAGGTGAAGAACGTGCCCGGCGTGAAGGAGCTTTGCATCACGACGAACGGCGCGCTTCTGCCGGAGCTTGCCGCCCCGCTGCGCGAGGCGGGCGTGGACCGGCTGAACATCAGCCTCGATACGCTCGACCCCGAAAAGTTTGCCTACATCACGCGCATCGGGGAGCTTTCCGCCGTTTGGAAGGGCATCGAGGCCGCGCTCGGCGCGGGGTATGAGAAGATCAAGATCAACGCCGTGCTCATCGGCGGATTCAACACGGACGAGATCCCGCAGCTCGCGGAGCTCACGCGGCGCTATCCCGTCGACGTCCGGTTCATCGAAATGATGCCGATGTACGACAGCGGAGACTTCGGGAAGGAATGCTTCGTGCCCTATACTGTCGTGACGGACGCGCTGCCCGAGCTGCAGAGCGAGGGGACGAAGGGCGTCGCCCGCCTGTACCGCCTGCCGGGCGCGCAGGGCAATATCGGGCTCATCAGCCCGGTGTCCGCCCATTTCTGCGGCGAATGCAACCGGCTGCGCCTCACGGCCGACGGCAAGCTCAAGCCCTGCCTCCACTCCGACGCGGAGTATCCCGTCAAGGGGCTCGACCTCGCCGGGATGACGGAGCAGTTCCGTGCGGCCATCCTCGGCAAGCCCGAGTGGCACGGCCCGCTCTCCTACACCAGCCGCAGCAGGGCCGGGCGGAACATGAATCAGATCGGAGGCTGATCCCATGGCCGATTTTACGCATTTCAACGAACAGGGCCGGGCGAAGATGGTCGACGTCGGAGACAAGCCGGTCTCCGAGCGCGTCGCCGTCGCGGCAAGCCGCGTGCTTGTGAGCGAGGAGACCTTCCGCCTCATCCGGACCGGCGGGATGAAGAAGGGCGATGTGCTGACCGTGGCGCAGATCGCGGGCGTCATGGGGGCCAAACGCGTGCCGGACCTGATCCCGATGTGCCACCCCGTGCTTACGAACGGGATCGATCTGGAGCTCTCGCTCGACGAGGAGCGCTGCTCCGTCGAGATCCGCGCGACCGTCTCCTGCGACGGGCGGACCGGCGTCGAGATGGAGGCGCTGACTGCCGCGTCCGTCGCGGCGCTCACGGTCTACGACATGTGCAAGGCCGTGCAGAAGGACATGGTCATCACGGACATCCGCCTGCTCTCCAAGACGGGCGGCGTCCACGGAGAATATATTCGAAAGGAAGACTGAAATTATGGCATATTCTGCAGCGGTCCTCACGATCAGCGACAAGGGCTACGCCGGCGAGCGCGAGGACACCAGCGGCCCCGCCGTCGCGGCGATGCTGGAGGAGAACGGATTCGACGTCGTCTACCGCACGATCCTGCCGGACGAGAAGGACATGATCGAGACGGAGCTGAAGCGCTGCGCGGACGAGAAGGAGATCTCCCTCGTCGTCACCACCGGAGGCACCGGCTTCTCCCCGCGGGACATTACCCCCGAGGCGACCAAGGCCGTCATCGAGCGCGAGACGCCGGGCATCCCCCAGCTGATGATCGCGGAGAGCCTGAAGATCACGCCGCGCGCCTGCCTCTCCCGCATGGCGGCGGGGATCCGCGGAAGGACGCTCATCGTCAATCTGCCCGGCAGCAAAAAGGCCGCGACGGAGAATCTCTCTGCCGTTGCGCCCGCCCTGGAGCACGGCATGCAGATGCTGCTCTCCGCAGGCTCGGCCAACTGCGCGGGGGATCTGAAATGAGCAAAAAGGAAGCACCCTCCATGGACCTCTGGCTCCGGGAGGCAAAACAGAGCGAAAACGCCGGCAAATGCGGCATGTTCCTCGTGCACAACGGCACCGTCCGCGAGACGGCGAAGGCAAAAGTCCGCGGCGGAGACGAGAACGCCGCCCCCGTGACCGGGATGCGCTTTTCCTATCACGCCGCCGGCGTACAGGCCGCCGTCGAGGAGACGTACCGCATGCCGGGGATCTATTACGTCCGCACCTGGCTCAACGAGGGCGAGCTCGCCGTCGGGGACGACATCATGTGCGTCCTCGTCGGAGGCGACATCCGCCCCCACGTCATCGACGCCCTGCAGGCCCTCGTCGGGAAGATCAAGAACGAGTATGTCGTCGAAGACGAGGTACACGGGGAATAAAAGAAGTGAAAATGGGCTGCCTCAAATGAGGCAGCCCATTGATCTTTCCGTCTTTAATTTTTCAGCAGACGATAATACTCCATCAGGCTCTTCCGGTACGCCGGATCCGCCGCAGCCCGCTGTGCATCGCCGATCCGCCCGTCCGAGAAAAGCCGGCTCATCAGGACGGCCATGCTTTCTTCGCCCTGTTGCATGCCCTGCTGCATTCCCTGGAGCATCCCTTGCTGATAATTCTTTGTTGCGATCGTCTGTCCCATTCCGCTCATGGCCTTCACTCCCTCCAAAACCTTCGGGTTTCTGCTTACGTCTACATAACCGGAGATCTTCTCGATGTTGCTCGTAAAGATACCGGTCAGATAATCAAAGATCTCCGCCTTGCCCTCATCGTTTCCCCGGCGGATCAGGATCACCTGCATCAGGTCATAGTCCCGGTCCGGCTCGTCCGTTGTGCCGATCACGTCCTGTTTCGTCAGCGCATAGGACGTCACCGTATTCTGCAGCTCCTTCGGGATGCTTTCATTGCAGATCCAGATGCTGTAGGCCTTCTGGATGTCCGAATAATTCGTCTTCTCCGTCAGCACGCCCAGCTGCGAGCTGATCTCGCGGGCCGCATAGTAGATCCCGCGCTTGACGATCGGGTAGCGCGGATTGGACGGCGTATAGTCATTCTGCACTTCGATGTCGATATGCAGATAGAACCGGATCCCCTGACTCGTGAGCTTCGGGTTGACGGCGCGGAATCTTGCGTCATAACGGATCAGCTTTTCGCTGACGGAGGTCATTTCCGTCGGCAGCCCGGCCGCCATAACGGAAACATCGTCGA
>R19__coassemble_390_pt1 | contig 20980 bp, 17 predicted proteins | sample R19__metabat2_high_PE_006 | metagenome-assembled genome bin R19 | reverse complement strand
GATCTGAGACCCGCTGCTGACGCGCCGTTATGCGATAGAGCCGGTCTGTCCGGCAGTCGGGCACACGCAGACGCCGGACGGATGCGCGCGAGAGCGGCGCGCGCTTTTCCAAATAGAGTGCAAGAACCGTTTTTCCGTCTTCGGAAGCGGCCGTCCAGATCACGGTATTGTCTTCCCGAACGCGGGTAAAGCGGCCGCGCTGGAAAATGCTCCGATAGGTCTTGTAAAATTCGATCTGTCGACGGAACATTTCTTTTTCCTCATCGGAAAGTTTCGTCACATCCAGCTCGTAGCCGAAGGCCCCGAAAGCATTGACGTGAAACGCCGTCTCATAATCATAGACTCTTCCCGTGATTCCGTTCGGAATGCGGGAAACATGCGCGCCAAAGCAGCAGGGCGGATAACCATAGCTCGTGCCGGAGAAGATCGAGACGCGGGAAGTGGCATCGGTATTGTCACTGCCCCAGATCTGATTTTCATAGCAGAGCGCCCCCAGATCAAATCGGCTTCCGCCGGAGGAGCAGCCTTCGATGAGCACTTTCGGGAAGCGGGCTGTCAGCCTTTGCAGAAGGCGGTAGTAGCCGAGCGTCCATCGATAACGAAACTCGGGAATATACATATCGGGGGACCAGTCATCTGCAAGATAGCGGTTCATGTCCCATTTTACATAGTCAAATCCGTTTTCTCCAATGAGCCGCTCGAGCTTTTCATAGATAATGTCCACCGCTTTTTTCTGTGTCATATCGAGGAGATACTGGTCACGCCCCGGGCTCGGCTCCCGGCCGGGACAGCGCACCATCAGCTCAGGATGTTCCCGGAAAAGCGCCGTATCCGGGGAGATCATCTCCGGCTCGATCCAGATGCCCGCAAGCATGCCGAGCGAGTGGATATGCTCCGTCACCGGGCGCAGACCGTGCGGGAACTTCTTTGGGTCCGGCTCCCAGGTGCCCATGTCGCCCCTGGCGCACATGCCGCTGCGAAACCAGCCGTCGTCAATGACAAAAAGCTCAATTCCGAGCTTGCACGCGGCATCTGCCTGGCGGGAAAGATTTTCCTCGCTTAAGTCAAAGCCCATACCTTCCCAGCTGTTCAGAAGGATCGGCCGGTCACGCTCGGCCCAGAAGGGTGGGCTGATATAACGGCAGATAAAATCATGCATCTGCTGCGACGCCGCATTTTCTCCCCCGGTGCTATAAAGCAGAACAGCCTCCGGGGAGGCGAAACGATCCCCTACTTTGAGGCGGAAGGAGAAGGAATCCGGATTAAGCCCCGTCACCAGGCGAAGCATGCCGTAAGGCGACACCTCTGCCGCCTCCCGATGGTCTCCGGACCAGAGGAGATTCGTGAGATAGCACTCCTGCCCACTCTCCAGGAGAAACAGCGGGTTGTGCTCTGCCGAGGACACGCCGGCTGTTGACTGCACAGAGAATGTCCCGCCTGTGAGCGGCGTACGATGCACCTGTCTTTCGCGGATCCAGGCTCCGTCAAAGCTCAGCGCTTCAAAGCCGGCATCCTCAAGATCCAGCTGCAGGGAAGCCAGCGCGCGCACGGTCAACGTTTCTCCGCTTCCGTTTTCCACAAGGCTCTGACGGAGGATCACATCACTGTCGGGATAGACCGTGTAGAGGAGCCGAATTCGTACGCCTGTCGGCCGGTCAAGCAGGCAGACTGAGAGCGTTTCCGCTCCGTTTTTTCTCGCATGCGGCAGCTCGGGAGACCATGCGTCCGTCTCCCGTTCCAGGGAATAACCCTCATAGCGAAAATCAAAGACGGTGTTCCCGTTCTCTCCAAGCTCCCCGCGAAAAGCGCATTCTCTCAGGTCGCCTTTTCCGAAGGAAGAAAATTCCAGCGGAAGCAGCGTCGGATACAGTCGTGGAAAGGCATCGGAATCGTTCACGACCGTTGGCAGGCGGAGATCGCTGCAGCTGAGATAGGCCTCTAAATCACCAACAGCGCCGAGTGCGTTTCCGAAATAAAGATGTTCAAGGTGTCCGGAATCGGCCACCCTGAACATATAAGTCGTATGAGGTGTATTCAGGCGGAATACACCGGAAGAGATCTCGATCATCATGTTTCTGCTCTTCCTTTCGCAAAATGCCGTTATCGGACAGAGTCAAGTGCCTGCGCCAGGTCGTTCTTCAGCATGTCCAGATCTTCGAGACCTGCATGCACGCGGATCAGACTGATCCGATCCTCCGGAACTGCTTCGCCCTCCTTGAAACACACAAGGTTCGGTTCAAAGAGGCTCTCGTATCCGCCCCAGCTGACAGCAAGCTTGAAATACCGGAGCGAATTTGTGAGCTTGCGGATCTTCGCCTCGTCCCTTGTTTTGAGACGGAAGGAGAAGAGCCCGCTTCCGCCGCGCATCTGCTCTTTGGCAAGCTCATACTGCGGGAAAGACGGGAGAAGCGGGTAGTTTACACATTCCACATCGTCGCGCGATTCCAGGAATTCCGCAAGCCCCAGCGCATTGCGGTAATGCACCGGCATGCGCAGATGCAGCGTACGCAGGTTGCGAAGGATGAGCCACGCCATAAACGGATCCGGAACCGGTCCCATTGACAGAAACTCCGTATCGAAGATATTCGTCACATCCTCCCGGCTGCCGCAGATCACTCCTGCCACAACATCCGAATTTCCGCCGAAATATTTACTGCAGGAATGCACAGAAATGTCAATGCCGAGGTCGATCGGGTTCTGGTAGATCGGTGTTGCCCAGGTATTGTCGATAATCGTCTTGATGCCGCGTTCCCGCGCCAGCTTTGCGACCTGGGCAAGCGGCTGGAGCGTAAAGGTGAAGGTGGCGGGGCTTTCAAGATAAATTACCTTTGTGTTGTCGCGGATCGCCTGTTCAAAATCCTCAATATTTTCCCCATCGACAAAGGTCACATCCACACCGAAACGACGGAGATAGGTGTCAAACAGATATTTTGCCCAGCCATAGGCACTGCGCACACAGACGGCATGATCTCCTTCCCGGAGGAAACCCATAACAGCACAGGAGATTGCTGCGACACCGGAACTGACGAGCTTGGCCTTTTCCGCATGCTCAAGTGCCGCAATCTTTTCCTCGCAGAGATTAACCGTCGGGTTGTTCCCTCGGGAATAGATAAAATGCTCCGCCTCATTGCTGAGCGCATCTCGAAAATCCTCAAAGCTTTCAAAGCAGAAGATCGAGCTTTGGAAGATGGGAGGAGCGACAGCATGCTCCGGCAGGCTGTGCTCTCCCATATGGTGAAGGATCTCCGTAATTTCCATAGGCTGTGTATCCATAACGCTTTCTCCTTTAACCCTTGACACCGCCATCGGTCAGGCCGGCGACAATATACTTCTGTCCAATGCCGAATACGATCATCGTTGGCAGGAGCGAAACTACGATGCCCGCACTCATCAGATCCCAGCTCACACCGGCTTTTGAGATGAAAGAGTTGAGCGCCACAGGAACCGTATATTTGGATGCCTTGTTGATCATCATGACGGCGATGAAGAGCTCGTTCCAGATATTGACAAAGGCAAAGCAGAAGATCGCCGCAATGCCGGGAAGCGTCAGCGGCAGCACCACGTGGACAATGCTTTGGAAAAGGCTGCAGCCGTCGATCATGGCCGCTTCCTCAAGGCTCACCGGGATTCGGTCAAAGAAGCTGCGGGACATGAGCGTGCAGAAGGCGATGACCGTTGCCACATAGATCACGGCCAGCACAGGGAGGTTGTCCACCATCTTCAGCTTGGAAAAATACATGAAGAGCGGCAGCATGATCATGAAAGACGGGATCGTCTGCGTGAAATACATGAGGATCTCGAGCGCCGCCTTGCCTTTTTTATGGCGGAAACGCGAAAGGGCAAAGCCGCTCATAATGGAGAGGATCATTGCCACAATAGAGGAGGAGAGCGTTACAAAGAGCGAGTTTAAAAAATACTGCCCGAAGTTGCTGTAGGTAAAGAGCTTGCGGTAGGCATCGAGCGTCGGTTCCTTCGGCCAATAGACCAGGGGAAGCGCATAGAGTTCGGTCCCGTTTTTAATGCTTGTCACAAAGATCCAGAACAGCGGGAGCGTTGCAAAGAGGAAGAAGAGCACCAGCAGCAGGATCTTCACGCCAACGCCGGCCGCTTTTTTCGCTTTCTTTCCGTTCATACCGAATCGTCTCCTTTCCGTCTGGTAATGCTGAGATAGAGAATGGCATAGCTTAAAAGCATCAGCATGATCATAACGCCGTAAGCAGAACCCTGGCCGTAGTCAAATTCCTTATAGACCTTGTTGATCATCATGGTGCCGAGGATATGCGTGCTGTTGACCGGACCTCCGTTCGTCATCGCGTAGATCAGATCCGGGAAGTTCACGATCCACATGCTTCTCAGGAGGACCGTGCTGATAATCGTGGGGCGGATGTAGGGAATCGTCACGTGAAAGAGCTGCTGCACACTGTTGCAGCCATCGAGCTTTGCTGCCTCATAGAGCTCCGCCGGAACCGACTGCAGCGCCGCCAGAAGCATGATTCCAAAATACGGGATGCCGTACCAGATATTGGCAATGACCACGCTGTACATGGCGATCTTCGGGTTGGAAAGCCAGCCGATATTTTCATGAATGATCCCGAGCTTCATCAGAAGATCATTCACAACGCCGAACTGACCGTTGAAAAGCCACGTCCAGATAAGGCCGATGGCAAAGCCGCAGAGCGCCCAGGGGTAAAAGACGAATCCGCAGTAAATGCTTCTTCCGCGAAACGGCTTTCTCAGCAGACTTGCGAGGAGAAAGCCCAGAAGGAACTGCCCCGCAAGGGACATCACCGTCCAGCGGACAGTATTCCAAAGGATCTGCCAGAAATCCGTATTTTTATTGAAAATGATCGCCTTGAAGTTTTCAAGACCGTTGAACTTCACATTTTTCAGATTGAAAAGGCTGTAGTTCTGGAAGGCCATAATGCTTCCCTTGCACAGGGGATAAAAGATAAAGAAGCCAATGAAGGCAAGCGCAGGGACGATCATTAAGAGATACCACTTGTCTTTTTTCATGCTTCCTCCTTTCCTTGCAGTGAAAAATAGGAAAAAGGGGGCTACGGGTTCTCCGCAGCCCCCTGAAGGTAACGAATCAGGATCTTGCCGTTTGGGTGAAATTAATAGCCCCAGAAGTCCGCGCAGGTCTGGATGAACTCGTCTGCCGTGGTCTCGCCGAGCAGATAGCTCTGGTAGGCTGCAAGGTGAACCGTGGAGGAATACTCCGTGAATCTCGGATCGGAAAGCGGGAAGGACGTGAAGACCGTGTTCTCGTCGGCCATCTCTTCTGCCCATGCCTTGTAGACCGGAAGATTGAACATCTCGGAGATCTCATATGCGCCGGAGTTTACAGGCAGAGCGCCGTAGAACTCGCAGATCGTGGCATTGACTTCTGCAGAGATCATGTACTTGATGAAGTCAAAAGCTTCCTGCGGGTGCTCGGAATTGGCAGCAACGGCAAGGCCGGCATAGCCATAGTCCAGATAACGTTTGCCGGAATCGCCGACCGGGACAGGGATCGCCGTGTACTGGTCCGGATCCAGAGAGCCGGAGACGGAGCCGACAGCATCCGGATCCTGAAGCAGGAACGGAGTCGTGCCGGAAACGAAGCCGTTGATCTGGTCATTGTAGCCCCAGTTGACGGAGTCGGGCGGGCAGCACTCGGTGAAGAGCTCATAGTACTCTTCGACAGCCTTCTTGCCGCCTTCGGTGAGCATATAGAAGGTGCCGTCTTCCGTGAGGTAGAGGTTATCCGTGCTGATATCGGAGACTTCCGTGACCATCATGATGTCGGAAGACTTGCAGGGGGAACCCGTGCCTCTCAGGGCGAAGGCATACTGGCCGGCAGAAGCATCCGTGATCTGCTTGCAGACATCAAGGAACTCTTCCCACGTGGTCGGCATTTCGGTCACGCCGCACTTCTCCAGGATGTCCGTGCGGACCATCAGAGCCTTGACATAGAGGTACTGAGGAATGAAATAGGTTGCGTCACCAATCGAGGAGCCTGCCAGCAGAGCGGCGTCAACGAGCTCGTCCTTGCCGTCCCACTCGGCGACCATATCGTCCAGAGCGAGGAGGAAGTCATTGTTGATCCAGGAACCGACGGTATTGTCGCGGATCTCAACGATGTCGACTTCCTGGCCGGCGGCCAGCATGGAAGCAACCTTGGTCTCGGCGGATTCATACGGAGGAGATACAAGCTCGATCTCAATGTTCGGATGCTCGGCCTCATAGGCTTCGATCGTCTGCTCCAGAACGAGCGTGCGCTCCGGAGACGTCATCGTCTCTGCGAAGGTAAGGGTGATCTTGTCATTGGCTGCAAAGGCGCCCGTCCCTGCCATAAGGCCGAGAACAAGAACCATTGCGAGGCAGATTGCCAGGAATTTTTTCATGGTACTTCTCCTTTTATTTTATTGCGTTTTATCGCTGTTTTTAAAGTATCACCTGAAACGGATTTTGTCAACGAATTTGAAAGCCATTTCACAAACTTTCTTTTTCTGAAAAGAAAACAGGAAGCTGCAGACTGCAGCTCCCTGTCGGGATCTATCGGATCATTCTTACGCTTCCGGCGTCCAGGTCGTCTGGGTCTTGATGCCGGCGGCGCTGTTGTCGGCGAGGGCGTACTCGAGGCTCGTCGGCATGCCGTAGGCGGCGGCGTACTGGTCGAGCATCTGGAACATGGCGGAGGAGTAATATTCCTCAACGGCGGCCTTGTTCTCTTCGTCGGCGAGGTACTCGTTCTTGTAGGCAATGACCATGTCGAGGAACTCGTCCGTGATGTCGAGGTCATAGGCGTACTTGTCTTCGCCTTCCTGGACGGTCGTGAACTTGGTGGCGTTGCTGTAGGACGGGACCATGTTCAGCATGAACGGAGCCGTGATGACGATCTTGGAGGTGACGACCTAGTAGATGACCATGGAGCCGCCATTGATGAGCTTGGAGATGTAGGCAAGCTTGGCCTCGCGGACGCCGGCTTCGTCTTCGGCAGCGGCCATCGCTCCGGCATAGGCCTGCCAGGTGGAGGCGAGCGTGGGATAATACTTGTCAAAGAGGTTCAGCAGAGCATCCTGGCCCTCTTCGGTCTCGAGATCCTCGGCCGTGTAGAGCTTGACGGTGCCGTTGAAGGTGATGCCGTAGGAGCAGTAATAGTTATAGGTGTCCTCTTCCTCGAGGAGGCGGAGCTGCTTGCACCAGGAAATGGAAACATTCGGGTTGCGCATGAACTGCAGGGTCTTGCCCGTGCCGGCCTCGGAAACGCCGAGGAGGTTCATGGAGTCAACATCGAGGACGAGCTCGAGGTTGGTGTTGGAGGGAATGTTGTTGTAGCTCGTGGCCATCTGGAACATTTCGCGGTAGTTGAAGCCGGTCTCATCCTGGGCATAGTCCTCGCTGCCGAGGTACGTGCCGCCCTTGAGCCATTCCTTGATGGCGGCTTCCTGGAGCTCGCGGCTCCATTCAATGGCGCCGTAGTTTACGCCGCCCTGCTTGGCTTCGGTGGCGGAGGTGCCGAGATCGTCCTCCATCTTGACATAGCCGTTGGCCTCGGCCCAGGCTGCGCCCTCTTCGTCGGAGATCTCAGCAAAGGCGGCTGCGCCAAGGCTGAGGACCATTGCCGCTGCGAGAAGAACTGCGAGAAGCTTTTTCGTCATAATCATTTTCTCCTTTCGTGTTATGACTGCGTTGAAATAAATTTATACTCTCAGAACAGCAGGAGCATTTCCGTGCCCGCTCCCGTTGCTCTGGAATACTGCATGGTGGCCGCGTTGATCAGCTGAAAGACGGAATAGCAGCTCTCCGTCGCGCCGGAGAGCGTGTCGATCTTCGTGCCGGGAAGCCCGTCAAAGACCGTGAAGGAGCTGCCGCCCTCATAGAGGGCGAGGTAATTTTCGGCAAAGGCCTGCGAGCCGTTGTCGAGCGTCTCGTGCTGCTCGAGCACATTGATCTCCCGGACGAAGCCTTTGGCGTCCAGGCAAACGAGCAGGCGGATCGGCAGGGCCTCGTCATAGCCCGGCTTTTCCGTAAGGAAGCAGTAGCCCTTGTCGGACTTCCAGGCCCCCGTCACGAGATTGACGAGTTCTTCCCCGCACGCCTCGTATTCTTCGCCAAGGAAGCCTGCGAGCGCGGCTTCCAGCTTTTCCTCCGCCGTCTGCTCCGCTTCATAGGCGATGCCGTTCACCGCCTTGTACTGGCATATCGCCGTCTCTACGGCCGTGAAAACGGCGTTCGAGGTGCCGGTCGCCCCGGAGAAGGCGTCGATTCCCTCCGTGCTTTCCCTGCCGACGAACTGCGAAAGATACTCCTCCTCGAGCGCCTTTCCGCCGCGCTCGGGCGTTTCGCCCTGGGCGACGACATAGATGCCCGTGACGGCGCCGTCCGCGCCGACGCCGACGAGAAGCTTCACGTCGCTTTCAAAGCCGCGCTCCGTCACGAGAGAGGCGACGGCGCCGTCCGCGCCGAGGAAGACCTCGTCTACCCCGTCGAGCTTCTCCGCGTCCTCCGCGACCGCCATCTCCTGCCCCGTCACTGAGACCAGGATCTCCTCAAGCGCGGAAGACGGCTCCGCGGCAAAGGCCGGCGTGAGCAGGGCGAGAAAAAGAACGGCCGTCAGCAAACCGACAAAAAATTTATGCTGTTGGAAAATCGCTTGCATTTTTTCCTCCGTCAAGTTACAATACAAATAAAATATAGATTATTGCCAGCTGATATTTTTGCAACAAAATTGTACCGCGATTCTTCCGGGAATACAAGCGCCACTTTATCGGTTTCGTTGTTTAACCGCTGTTTGTTTCCCCGGAATGTGCGGGAGGAGTGAATTCATGGATATCCGCATCGTAAAGACCAAACGCGCCATCCGCGCCGCCTTTCTCGAGCTGCGCAAGCAGCAGGATCTGGAAAAGATCAAGGTCGTCGACCTCTGCGCGCTCGCCGAGATCAACAAGACCACGTTCTATAAATATTATGAGGATATCCACGACCTCAGCAACCAGCTGGAGGAGGAGGTCTTTGCGGCCTTCTTTCAGGAGTTTCCCGCCTTCACGGAGCTCTTTACGAATCCCGAGGAATTTTTCCGCGGCCTGCCCCCCGCCTTCGACACGCAGGGAGATCTGATCCGCCTCCTCTACCGCAACCGCTACGAGGCCTTTATGACACGCCTGGAGAAGCAGCTGGAAGCCTACTATCTCCCCAACCGCCCGGAGGGTTTTTCCGACGCAAAGATCGCCTTCATCATCTCCGGTGCGATCTACATCTTCCGCGAGATGAAGGTCGTACAGCATTACGATATGGACGTTCTCGTCACCGAGGTCGCCGCGATCGTGCGCTCCATGCTTTGAGCGCTTCTTCTAAAACAGCAACGGCCGACTGCTTTCGCAGCCGGCCGTATTTTTTTACGGGATCACATAGGCCTCAAAGCCGGAGGAAAAGCACTGCGTTCCGTCATTGAGGATCCACATGGCCTCCACGCCGTCCAGGCTCTCGACGAAGGCCGAGCCCTCTTCATACGGCATGTTGAAGACTGCCGTGGAGAGCGCATCGCCGCGGCCGGAATCGTCCAAAAGGATCGTAACGGACTGATACCGGTCCTCCGGCTGGAGCGAATCCTTGTCGATAATGTGGTGATAGCGCTTGCCCTCGTATTCAAAGAAGCGCTGATAGACGCCGCTTGTAATGACGGCCTTGCCGGAGACGGAGGCCTTCGCCACATAGAGCTCAGAGGAAGCCGTGTCCGGATTCTGGATGCCGATGACCCAGTTCTCTCCCGTGAGCTTTCCGCCGATGGTGCGGACGTTGCCGCCCGCATTGAGGAGAATATTGTCATAACCCTCGGCAATGAGCCGCTGCGCGACCCGCTCGACGGCATACCCCTTTCCAATGGCGCCGACATCGAGCTTCAGCTCGGGATCCGCGAAGAAGACCGTGCAGGCCTCTTCGTCCAGGATCAGGTCATCGATGGAGCAGTGCTCCGCCGCCGCCTCAAGCGCCTCCCGCTCGGGGAAGATGGGGTCTTCGTTGGGGAAATTGTTGTTGTATTCTCTCACGTCGTGCCAGATGCGCAGGACGCTGCCGAAAGCAACGTTCATGTTGCCGCCCGTCACCGCGTACATCTCCTTGGCGAAGACGAGAATGTCCATAATTTCCTGCGGCACCTCCACGGGCTCCTTGCCCGCCCGGAGGTTGACCTCATAGAGATTCACCAGCCCTTCATAGGGGTTATAGATGTCATAAAGCTGATGATAGTGCATAAGGTCCGCCTCGATCCCGGCGAGAAGCTCGTTGAACTCCTCGGCCGAGGCGGCGTAGGCCGTGACCGTCGTGGTGGTGTCGAAGGCGTCGAACACATAGCCGGAATATTTTTCCATGCCGGCCGCCTCCGCGCTGCCCGAGACAGGGAGCGCAAAGAGCAGCAGGACAAGCAGCGAGAGCGCGATCAGCCGTTTTTTCATTTTCTTTCCGCCCTCCGAAAAATCAGTTTTCGAGCCGGATCAGAGCTCGGGGTAAAGCGGGAAGCGCTCGCAGAGCTCGAGGACCTGAGCCTTGACGGCCGGGACGGCCTCTTCGCCCTTTTCGATGAGCGTGCTGATGAGGTTGCCGACGGTCTTCATCTCTTCCTCCTTCATGCCGCGTGTCGTTGCGGCAGGAGAGCCGAGACGCACGCCTGAGGTGAGCTTGACGCCCTGCGTGTCGAAGGGGATGGTGTTCTTGTTGGCCGTGATGTTGGCGGCGTCAAGCAGCTCCTGCACCTCTTTGCCGGTGCGCCCCTTGCTCATGCAGTCGGCCAGCATGAGATGGTTGTCCGTGCCGCCGGAGACGAGGCGGATGCCGTTGGCCTGCAGGGCCTCTGCCATCGCGGCCGCGTTCTTGACGACCTGATGCTGATAGGCCTTGAATTCCGGCGTCAGCGCTTCGCCGAAGGCAACGGCCTTGCCGGCGATGACATGCATCAGAGGACCGCCCTGCGTGCCGGGGAAGACGGCGGAGTCGATCTTCTTGGCGAGCTCGTCCTTGCAGAGGATAATGGCGCCGCGGGGGCCGCGGAGCGTCTTGTGCGTGGTCGTCGTGACGACGTCGGCATAGGGCACGGGAGAGGGATGCTCGCCTGCGGCGACAAGGCCGGCAATGTGGGCAATGTCCACCATGAGGTAGGCGCCGACGGCGTCTGCCACCTCGCGCATCTTCGCGAAGTCGATAAAGCGCGGATAGGCGCTTGCACCGGCTACGATGATCTTCGGCTTCTCTTCCTCGGCGATGCGGAGCATGGCGTCATAGTCGATCGTCTCCGTCTCGGGGGAGACGCCGTAGAAAACGGAGCGGAAATACTTGCCGGAGATGGAGGCCTTGGAGCCGTGCGTCAGGTGGCCGCCATGGCTGAGGTCCATGCCCATGAGCGTGTCGCCCGGCTTCATCAGCGCGAGATAGACCGCAACATTGGCCTGGGAGCCGGAGTGCGGCTGGACGTTGACATGGTCCGCGCCGAAGAGCTTCAGAGCGCGCTCCTGCGCGATCCGTTCCACCTCGTCGACATACTCGCAGCCACCGTAATAGCGGGCGCCGGGATAGCCTTCGGCATATTTGTTCGTCAGGTGGCTTCCCATGGCCTCCATGACGGCCTCGCTTACGAAGTTCTCGGAGGCAATGAGCTCAATATGGTCTCTCTGCCGCTTCAGCTCGCGCATCATCGATGCGTAGATCTCGGGGTCCTGTGCCTTGACGTGATTGTAGTCCATTGGAATCATTCTCACTTTCCTGCTCAATAGCATTCATAATTGGTTTTGCTCTGGATCCTGCCGTCGCTGTAGTATTCATATTTACAAACGAGATCGACCCGTTCGGTGCCGTCCGGCGAGACCGTCGCCTCGCGGACGAGATTGGATCGCGCGTCGTATTGCCGGGTGGTTACCGCGGTATCCGTCAGCTCTCCGGCAACATACCGGACGGCGGATTCCGTGATGAGGTTTCCGGAGGAGTCATACTCATAGTAGGTATAGACCGTCTCTTCCCCTTCGGAGGCCGAGGAGAAGGTCAGAGCACCTTCCTCGCTGTATTCATAAAGCGTGCGGGAAAGGCGGGTGCTGTCCGTAAGGTCCGAGGAGGAATAGCTCGCCTCCTGCGTCAGAAGGCCGGCGTCGCTGTATTCCCACGTTTCCGTTTTGCTGACCGTGCCCTGCGCGTCCTGGGAGATCTTGCGGATGAGCTCTCCCGAAGCGTCGTATTCATAAATATAGACGTCGAAAAGGCGGAAGGTCTTACCGTCGCTGCTGTGATAGGCCGACTCGCGGCAGAGGAGGCCCTCCTGCGTGTAGGCGTATTCAATGCGGGAATAGTCGCCGGGGGCGGTCACCGTCTTCTCCGCGGCGAGGCCGTCTTCGTAGGTGATCACCGTCTCGGTCTTGCCCGAGGAGCCGTACCCGCTCTCCGCGGGGATCATCTCCACGACGCGCTCCTTGGTGAGCACGCCTTTCTTGTCATAGGTATAGTACGTGACGGACTGCGTGCTGCCGGAGGAGTCATACAAAATGCGCTGCGTGCAGTTCCCGCCGCTGTAAAGGCGGGATTCGAGGATCTTGTCGCTCCCGAGGCCGCCGGCGGAGCGCTTGATCTCCGTCAGGTTTCCGGCATCCGAATAGCTGTACACCTCGCTGTAGCTGATGCTCGCCGTGCTGCCGGAATATTCATAGAAATCCTCCCGCTGGATCCGGCCCGTGCGGTTGTACGTCTCCACCGAGGAGATGCGCTCGTTTGCGGGGACCTCCGTTGCCGTCGGGACGGGCGTCGGCGCCGGTGAGGTGCTGCCGCCGCAGCCCGCAAGGGAAAATGCCGCAGCCGCACACAGGAGAAAGCAGAGCACAGAGCGGAACTTCTTCATGATCTTTCCTTAAAGTCCATATTGTTTGACGTCTGCAATTGTGGTATACTGAGCTGAAACGTCCGGTTTCATGCCGATCCGTTTCTTTTGGCACGAAATTGGAATACAGTATAGCATAGAACCACCGCAAATGTAAACGAAATTGTAAATTTATCTCCCTGCGAGGTTTAAAAATGAAGAAGTTTCTGGAAGCGGTCCTCTGGATCCTGCTTGCGCTGCTCTCCGTTGCCTTGCTCGGCATTCTGTTTCTCACGGTCGCAGAATACCGACCGGCCGACCGGGAGGACATCGCCGTGACCGGAGAGGCCTCGGCCGGCATGCTCGCCGCCGGAGAGCCGATCCGCATTCTCTCCTGGAACATCGGCTATGCCGGGCTCGGCGCGGAATCGGACTTTTTCCTCGACGGCGGCAAGGGCGTCGCCTCTGCGGACGAGGAGACCGTGAAACGCTATCTCTCCGGCATTTCGGAGACCGTTGCCTCCGCCGGGGCGGACATCGTGATGCTGCAGGAGGTCGACCTTGATTCCTCCCGCTCCTACGGGATCGACGAACGGGAAAGCCTTGCCCGCTCGCAGAGCATGCACGCGCTCAACATGTCCTGCCTCTTCGTTCCGTATCCGATCCCGCCGATCGGCCATGTGGAGACGGGCGTCTTCACGACGACGGACTATGAGGTCTCCTCCGCGGAGCGGATCTCCCTCCCCTGCCCCTTCCGCTGGCCGGTGCGCATCTGCAATCTCAAAAGATGCATGCTCGTGTCCTATTTCCCCATCGAGGGCAGCGGCAAGCAGCTCGTCCTCATCAACACGCATCTCGAGGCCTACGACAGCGGCGAGGGCAAGATTGCCCAGACGCGGCAGCTGCAGCAGTTCATCACCGCCGAGTACGAAAAGGGCAATTACGTCATTGCAGGAGGCGACTTCAACCAGTCCTTCCCCGGTACGCAGGAGATCTATCCCAACACGCACGCGGATCTCTGGGCCGTCGGATCGCTCGGCTATGAGGATCTGCCGGACGGATGCATCTTCGCCTTCGATCCCTCCGTACCCACCTGCCGGCTGCTCAATCAGCCCTACGACCCGACCGACGCGGAGGGCACCCAGTATTACGTTATCGACGGGTTTATTCTGACGCCCAATATTCAGCTCGACGGTGTGCAGACGCTCGACGAGCACTTTGAAAATTCCGACCACAACCCGGTGAGCCTGAGCGTAACGCTCCTCCCGGAGAACTGACAGTGAGGTAAACCAATCATGTATCAGAGCACCCGAAGCCGCTATTGCGTTTCCGATACGGAAGCCGTCCTGAAGGGCATTGCCCCCGACGGCGGGCTTTTTGTCGACCCCGAGATCGCCGCCCGTCCGTTTGACGCGGAGGGCTGCATGCCGCTTTCCTATCCGGCCCTGGCGGAAAAGGTCATGGCGCATCTCCTCCCCGGCTTTGCCGAAAAGCTTCCGGAGATCGTCAAGGTCTATCCCGCGAAGTTTTCTTCCGAGGCGATCACGCCGCTCACGCGCGTCGGGAGCGACTATGCGCTGGAGCTTTATCACGGCCCCACCTCCGCCTTCAAGGACGTGGCCCTCTCCGTGCTGCCCCTTCTCATCACCTCGGCCCGCGAGATCACCGGGATGAAGGAGCAGATCTCCATCCTCACGGCCACCTCCGGCGACACCGGCAAGGCCGCGCTGGAGGGCTTCCACGACGTGCCGGGCACGGACATCACGGTCTTTTTCCCGGACGGAGGCGTTTCCGCCATGCAGAAGGCGCAGATGGTCACGCAGGAGGGCGGCAACGTCCGCGTCTGCGCCGTCCGCGGCAATTTTGACGACTGCCAGCGCGGCGTCAAGGAGGCCTTTGCCGCCTTCGCTTCCCTCAGCGAGGAAGAAAAGGCCGGCCGCATCCTCTCCTCGGCCAACTCCATCAACATCGGCCGCCTTGTGCCGCAGGTCGTCTACTATTTCTCCGCCTATTCGCAGCTTCTCGCCGCCGGACGCATCTCCTGGGGCGACAAGGTGGACTTCGTCGTGCCGACGGGCAACTTCGGCGACATTCTCGCCGGCTATATCGCCATGCTCATGGGGCTCCCGGTCGGCCGCCTGGTCTGCGCCTCCAATGCCAACAACGTCCTGACGGACTTCCTGACGACCGGCGTCTACGACCGCCGCCGCCCCTTCCTCAAGACGAGCTCCCCCTCGATGGACATTCTCGTCTCCTCCAATCTCGAGCGCCTGCTCTTCTACGCGCTCGACGGAGACTGCGCCGCCGTCGCCTCTCTCATGGATTCCCTCAGCCGGGACGGCGCTTATACCTTCCCCGCCGACGCCATGGAGAAGATCCGGAGCGTCTTCTCGGCCGGCTGCAGCAGCGAGGAGGAGGTCTCCGCCACGATCCGCCGCCTCTGGGAGGAGGACCGCTGGCTGAGCGACACGCACACGGCCGTTGCCTTCTCCGTTCTGGAGAAATACAAGAAGAGCGCGGAATATTCCGGCAATGTCTGCGTCGTTCTCTCCACGGCCTCTCCCTTCAAGTTCCCCGCAAGCGTGCTGGAAGCCCTCGGCGGCAAGCCGCAGGAGAACGAATTTGACACCGCCGCGGCGCTCTCCGCGCTTACCGGCTGCCCCGTCCCCGCAAACATCGCCTCCCTGCGGGAAAAGAGCGTCCGCCACACGGACGTGATCGACCGGGACGCCGTCGTCCCCTATTCCCTCTCCCGCATGTGAGAGGCTCGGATCTTGAAAGAAAAAGGAGATTTGCCTTATGAATATGATCTGCTTTGATATGGAAAGCGTCCTCACGCCCGAGATCTGGATCGCCTTTTCCGAGGCCAGCGGCATCCCCGAGCTTCGCCGCACCACGCGGGACGAGCCGGACTACGACAAGCTGATGCGCTTCCGCATCGCGACGCTCAAGGAGCACGGTCTCGGGCTCAAGGAGGTGCAGCAGGTGATCTCCACGATCGACCCGCTGCCCGGCGCGCGCGAGTTTCTCGACCGGCTGCGCGAGGTCGCGCCGGTCGTGATCCTCAGCGACACCTTCCAGGAATTTGCCGCCCCGCTCGTAAAAAAGCTCGGCCGGCCGCAGATCCTCTGCAACTCCCTGGTCGTTGCCGAGGACGGCGAGATCCTCGCCCACACGATGCGCATCGCCCACTCCAAGCTCTCCGCCGTCCGCGCCTTCCAGAGCATCAACTATGACACCATCGCCGTTGGCGACAGCTTCAACGACCTGGAAATGATCGCCGCCAGCAAGGCCGGTTTCCTCTTCAATTCCACCCCCGAGATCATCGCCGCCCACCCGCAGTTCCCCGCATACGACAATTTCGACGATCTCTACGAGGCGATCTTGAACGCGATGAAGCTCTGAGCGCAAAGAAAACCCGGGCACGGTGCCTGAAAGCGCCTATGCCCGGGCTGTTTTTATTTTGGGGAAGATCCGCTCAGTATGCGATGCCCCAGTAGATCATCTTGTCCGCCGGCTTGCCGCAGCAGGCGCAGACGTCTCCGAGGTGCTCCTGCTTGAAGGGGATGCAGCGGGAGGACATTCCGGCCTTTTCCTTCATCGCAAGCTCGCACTCCAGATCGCCGCACCACATGGTCTTGATAAAGCCGCCGTTCTTCTCCTGCAGCTCTTTGGCCTCCTCGATGGAGTAGGCCGCATAGGTGTGCTCGTCGAGATTGGCCTTCGCCTTGTCGTAGAGGCCCTTCTGCACCGCGGAAAGAAGTTCGGGAACGCGCGCCTCGAGCTCGGCAAGGGCGACGGAGATCTTCTCGCCGTTGTCGCGGCGGACGGCCATGCAGCAGCCGTTCTCGATATCGCGCGGGCCGATCTCGATGCGGAGAGGCACGCCCTTCATCTCGTACTGGGCGCACTTCCAGCCCATGCTGTTGTCGCTGACGTCAATCCTGGCGCGGATGCCGGCCGCCTTCAGGCGGTCGTGAAGCGCCGTGGCCGCCTCGATAACGCCTTCCTTATGCTGCGCCACCGGGACGACGATGACCTGGATGGGCGCGATGGCCGGGGGAAGGACCAGGCCGGAATTGTCGCCGTGCGTCATGATGATGCCGCCAATAATGCGCGTGGACATGCCCCAGGAGGTCTGGAACGGATACTTCTGCTTGTTGTCCTTGTCCGTAAAGGTAATGTCGAACTGGCGGGCAAAGCCGTCGCCGAAATAGTGGCTGGTGCCGGACTGGAGCGCCTTCTTGTCGTGCATCATGCACTCGATGGTATACGTGTTCTCCGCGCCGGCGAACTTCTCCTTCGGGGTCTTGTCGCCGCGGATGACGGGCATGGCGAGATAGTTCTCGCACACGTCGGCATACACCTCAAGCTGCTGCAGCGTTTCCTTGCGGGCTTCCTCCGCGGTGGCGTGCAGCGTGTGGCCCTCCTGCCAGAGGAACTCTCTGCCGCGCAGGAAGGGGCGCGTCGTCTTCTCCCAGCGGAGCACGGAGCACCACTGGTTGTAAAGCATCGGCAGATCTCTCCAGGAGTGGAGCACATGGCTCCAGTGGTCGCAGAAGAGCGTCTCGGAGGTGGGGCGGATGCAGAGGCGCTCGGGAAGCTCCTCCTGCCCGCCGACGGTGACCCAGGCGCACTCCGGGGCAAAGCCCTCGACGTGGTCCTTTTCCTTCTGAAGGAGGCTCTCCGGGATCAGCATCGGCATGGAAACATTCTCATGCCCGTCCCGCTTGAACATGCCGTCCAGGATCTTCTGGATGTTTTCCCAGATGGCGTAGCCGTAGGGGCGCAGGATGAAGCAGCCCTTGACGCCGGAATAATCCACAAGCTCCGCCTTGGTGCACACATCCGTGAACCACTGCGCAAAATCGACCTCCATGTCGGTGATCTGTTCTACTTTTTTCTCTTTAGCCATAATATTTTCCTTTCGCCGGAGCCCCTGCTCCCACTGTATTATTTGAAAATCTTTGATATTATAGGATTTCCGGTGCGTTTTGTCAATCACACTTGACCTTTATCCGCCAAAACGCTATAATGCTTTGGAATGCGCAGCGGTATGCTGCACCGTTCGAAGGGATGTTTCATTCACTGCTATGGATAAGAAAAAGTTTCTCAATGAGCTCGGGAAGCTGCTGACGTACATGTACGAGGAGGACCGGCTTTCCGCTCTGGAGCTGTATGAAGGCCTGTTCCGGGACGCGAACGACGAGGACGCGCTTCTCTCGCTTCTCGTATCGCCGACGCGTCAGGCCGTCGTTATTGCGCGCACCTACAACGCGAAGGATCAGCGTCTCTCGGTCCAAAGCAAGAGCGGCAAGGAAAGCGCCGATGTTTCCGGCAGCGCAACGCCCGGCTTTGTGATCGCGATCGACAAGATCCGCGCGGAGGCGGAAGAGGCCGGCATCATCGGCTTTGCCCCGGCCGAGGATCAGCTGACGCTTTTTGAGCCGGACGGCGAAACGGAGGAGATCCTCTCCGAGGAGCTCCCGGAGGATCTGCTCTTAGATGAGGCGTCGGCAGTCGAAGCTTCGGCCGAAGAGTCGGAAGAGCTTCCTGCCGAGCCGGAGGATCCGTTTGCCGGGCTGGACTTCACGGCCCACCTCTCGGACGACCTCAAGGATCTTCTTGCCTCCATTTCCCTGGAAGAGGAGGTCCTCTCTCCTGCCGAGGAGCCCGAAGAGCTGCCTGCCGAAGAACCGGAAGCCTCGGAAGAGATCCCGGGACAGGAATCGCTCTTCCTCGACGATCTCCCCGCCGAAGGTCCGGAGCACGCCGAGGCGATCGACCGGTATATGGATTCCTTCGCCGAAGAGGAGCCCGCCGCCGCACAAGAGGAAGCGCCACAGAAGCCGCAGCGCGCACGCCGCACGCAGTCCGCGGCCGAGCTTGCGAAGGACACCGTCATCGACGCGCCGATTGTCTCCATGCCGTCTGCGCCCCGGTGCAATGTTCCGATGCTGATCCTCTATCTGCTGCTCGGCGTTCCGGTGACGGCCGTGCTGATCCTGCTGCTTCTGCTGCCGACGTGCGCCAGTCTCTCGCTTTCGGCGCTCTGCGGCTACGTCGGCTTCAAGGCCATCGCCTCCGCCTTTGTCGGCTTTTCCGTCTTCGCGGATATCCTGGTCATCCTCGGCATCGGGCTCGTGCTGATTGCGGCGGCCGTCCTCTTCCTCTGCCTGTTCCTCTGGCTGCTTGGAGGCGCCCTTCCCGGCGTTGTCCTCGGGGCGATCCGGCTGGGCAACCGGCTGTGCTATAAGGAGGCGAAGGCATGAAAAAGGTTCTGCGTTTTGTCGCTTTTCTCGCGCTTGCGATCCTCGTCATCGGCGGGATCTGCATTGCCGCCGGCTACCTGACCGGAGCCGAGAGCTCCCGGATCTACTCCGTGGTCGACAACACCTACGGCCTCACGGCGCTTCTCGATTCCCTGTCCTCTGCCTGGAATCAGGCGCTTGCCGACCTCACAGCCGCCTGGAACGGCGTTTCCGCCGCAAGGTAAAAAAAAATTGCCGCACGAGCTCTCGTGCGGCATTTGTTTTTGCTGTGCTTATGCGAGCGTCATGGCGTTGAAGCACGACGTCATAAGCTCGGCATCCCAGGGGAAGTTTTCCGACTCGTAGCCGCAGGATTCCAGAAGATCCTCGGCATATTCTCCCAGAAGCTCCTCTCCGGCGGAGCGCACATTTTCCAGCTGCTCCGGGAAGAGCTCGGCGTCGTCCCCCGTAAGCGAATCGGCAAACTCCTTCAGGATCTCCGTGACCTCCTCCGGCGCGGGCTGAGCCTCCGTGAAGAGATCCATGCACTCCGCCGCGAGGCAGGCCGCCTTCAGAGACGAGCCGGCCGTTCCGGGCTGGCAGTTCTGCTGGATGTGATAGAGGGCATCCGTAAAGTCCGCGGCAAAGCTGACGCCGGCGTCCCCCTGCAGCGGGCAGAAGAGCGCATTCGCCATTTCCGTGAGGATGTCCTTATTGGCTTCCGTATCCACGGAGAGGCAGTACATCACGCCGGGCACGACGTCATACCAGGAGATCATCCCCTGCTCGTTCTTGATCCAGGAGAGCTTGGCCTCGTTGTAGTCCACATCGGCCTTGGCCGTCTTCTTCCAGGTGTAATAGAGGCCGGAGATATCGGTCTCCTCCGCTGCGGAAGCCAGGCGGTAGGTCCAGGTGCGGCCGTCGAGCGTAAAGGTCATCTGCGCGATGACCGGGTCGCCCTCAATATAGCAGTAGCTCACATCCTCGCAGCCGGCGGGCTCCTGGAAGGCGAAGCCGGTCTCTTCGAGCAGCTCCTCGTCCGTCACCTCATGCACCGGGTTGGCCAGGCCGACGGGCTCCGTTTCCTCCTTCGCCTCCGCGAAGGCGCAGCCGGCAAAGAGAGAAGCAAAGATCGCAAGCGCAAGAAGCATAGCAAATGTCTTTTTCATGGTGTGGTTCCTCCTTGTTGGATTTTCTTATAAATATCACATTTTGGTTACAAAGTGGTGAACAGGCTATGAACAATCCGGGAGGCAAAACTTTTTCAAAAAGGTCTTGACAATTTCACGAGATTTCAGTATACTAACCAAGCTAAAAGTTAATTTGCTTTTATTACTTGAGCAGACGTGCAGAAGTCGCGTAGTTGGTCGAGCGCGCACGATTGGAAATCGTGTAAACCCCATAAGGGTTTCGAGAGTTCGAATCTCTCCTTCTGCGCCAGAAAACCTTTGATCTCCGGATCAAAGGTTTTTTCTTTTTTATGCCCTGCAAAAAAGTCTTCTTCCGGCGATTTCACAATTTGTTTACAGGTTTTTTGGGTTCTCTTCAGTTTGCAAATCTATACTCAAGCCAATCGCTGAAAGGCGAAATCTTATCATTCTGGAGAGTTGAAATGCAGATCCGAAAAAATGTAAAATCCGCCGCGCTGGCGGCGCTTGTGCTGGCGCTGAGCGTAGGGAGCGGCGCCGCCGCCTTTGCCGAGGAGGCCGAGGCCGACCCTTATGTGGAGCTGAGCACGGAATATCCCGCCATCACGGTAAAGGCCGGGGAATCGCTTTCCTTTGACCTGGCCGTGGAGAACGAGACCGGCACCTCGCAGGATCTTACGCTGTCGATCGAGGCGCTGCCGGAGGAATGGGAGGGAACCTGCAGCACTACGAGCAAAGAGGTCAGCATCGTACACGTAAAGGACGGA